>ENA-OQKP01000014-OQKP01000014.1-human-gut-metagenome-genome-assembly--contig:-NODE-14-length-164174-cov-19.229440_pt1 | contig 164174 bp, 147 predicted proteins | sample MGYA00242780_ERZ504802 | MGnify/ENA primary metagenome ERZ504802 (study PRJEB26092, sample SAMD00036406) | human gut metagenome | host: Homo sapiens | study: EMG produced TPA metagenomics assembly... | reverse complement strand
ACGCCCAGTTATAAGCGAATCTGGCAGTATTGGCATATCGAAAAAGTTTTGTATTCTGTTTATTATTTGGGATCAGCATGACTCGAATTGTTTTTATCATCTTCTTCACCACCATCATCTATCAGTTCTTTTACAAGTTTTCTTGCTTTATTGGCACGTTTGAATTCAAATCCAAATCGTAACAATCTGTCTTTATAAAAAACAACCACCTTGTCCACTTTATTTTGAGATATTCATTTCATAAGTTCTTTTCTATCTAAATTAGGTTTTACATTCATAACTTGATTTAATTGCTCATGCGAATAATATCTATATCCATTACTGGAAGTGTGATGTGGATGAAGTTTCCCCTTTTTATCCCAATTCCTTAATGTTTGAACCGATATACCTAATATTTTTGAAAATTTATTGATAGAATAATATTTACTCATAAACAAATCCTCCATATAATATTTATAATTTATTCTACCAATAAAAATTATAAAATCCAACATATATTTATAATTTTTTATAAGCCTATTTTAACAGTTAAACACCTTCCTTATTATAGCAGTTAATAGTTATTTTCATTATAACACGATTGATAGCCTGAAGCTATCAAAAAACACTAAAAGATATATTGGAAGTATCAATCAATATGGAATATAATATAGCCATAAGGTTGTTAAAAAATTAACTTTTGGGTGAATGAAACTAATAACAAGCATATTATTTAAGGAGTAAAATTATGGCAGAGAGAATCACAGGACATACTGAATTAATCGGATTAATGGCTTATCCAATCAGACATTCAAGCTCACCTGCAATGCATAATGAAGCATTCGCAACATTAGGACTTGACTATGCATACTTAGCATTCGAAGTTGACAACAGCACATTAGAGGATGCAGTCAAAGGACTTCGTGCTTTAAAGATGGTTGGATCTAACGTATCAATGCCGAACAAAACAGTTGTAGGACAGTACTTAGACGAGTTATCTCCAGCAGCTAAAATGGCAGGAGCTGTTAACACGATCGTAAATGACAACGGAAAACTGATCGGACATATCACAGACGGTATCGGATACATGCAGTCATTAAAAGACAACGATATTGATGTGATCGGTAAAAAAATGACAATCGCTGGTGCTGGTGGAGCTGCGACAGCAATCGAGATTCAGGCTGCATTAGACGGTGTCAAAGAAATGTCAATCTTCAATATCAAAGATAAATTCTGGGCTAATGCTGAAGAAACAGTAAAGAAGATCCGTGAAAACACAGATTGTATCGTAAATCTTTACGATCTTGATGACAAAGATAAATTAAGAGAAGAAATCGCAGACAGCTACTTATTCGCACAGGCAACTGGTGTAGGAATGAAACCATTAGAAGGACAGACAGTTGTTCCTGATGAAACATACTTCCGTCCAGACCTGATCGTAACAGATACAGTTTACGCTCCAAGAGAGACAGAAACATTAAGACTTGCTAAGAAAGCTGGATGTAAGACAATGAACGGTCTTGGAATGATGTTATTCCAGGGAGATGCTGCTTTCCATTTATGGACAGGAAAACATATGCCGATCGACCATATGAAAGAAGTATTAGATATCAAATATGACTAAGATCAGTCATAACCATATAGCAAACGAGAGGAATTATTAAAATGGATAAAAAATACATACCAAGTGCCTTAGTTCTTTATCTGAACTATTTCATTCATGGAATCGGATGTTCCATCTTAAGTCAGCAGGTAGTAAAAGAAATGCTCGCAAGCCAGTGGGGATTAAAAGATGTTATGGCAGTAACCTCCATTGCAGCAGCATTAGGATTGGGACGTTTGATCTCCCTTCCATTTGCAGGACCTTTATCTGACAAATTAGGACGTCGTTTATCAGTGATCATTGGATGTGCTTCATACGTTATTTTCTTAGTAGGGATCGCATTCTCACCAAATACAACAATTGCTTATATCGCAGCAGTTCTTGGTGGTATCGCGAACTCATTCTTAGATACAGCAACATACCCAGCTGTAACTGAAATTATTTACAAATATACAGGTATCGCAACAATGGGGATCAAATTCTTCATTTCTGTTGCACAGTTATTAATGCCTTTCTTCTTAGGTGTTGTAGCAGGAACAAGCATGTCATACTTAATGCTTCCAGTTATCGCTGGTGTATGCATCGGTATCATGGGAATCTTAGCAATCTTTGCTCCATTCCCAGCAACATCTGAAGCAGGAAAATCTGAATCTTTCATCAGCAACTTAAAGAATGCACATTTCTCTATTGAGAGTATTGCATTGATCCTGATCGGATTCACAAGTACAGCTACATTCCAGTTATGGTTAAACTGTGCTCAGACATTTGGTACTGAAATTGCAAAAATCCCATCTCAGAACGTATCTGTGATGCAGACATACTATTCTGCAGGTACAATGGTAGCATTATTCGTAACAAGTGTATTGATCACAAAATTCAAACAGGTAAGATTCCTAGTGATCTACCCAGCGATCTCTCTTGTAATGTTAGCATTAGTTTACATTATTAAGACACCTATGATTTGCTATGTTGGAGCATTCGTGATCGGATATGCAGCAGCAGGCGGAGTACTTCAGATGGCAACAGCCGTTGTAAATGATCTGTTCCCTAAAATCAAAGGAACAATCACAAGTTTAGTTATGATCGCATCTAGCTTATGTAACTACACAATCTTAACAGCAGCTGCAAAAATGACATCTACAAGCGTAATCATGATGAATATCGTAATTACAGCAATCGGAATCTTATTAGCACTTTTCGTAAACGTAAGATATGGTGTATTATTAAAGAATGCAGAAGAAGCATCTAAAAATTAATTAGTATTGGTAACAGGAACTCCCGAGGTTTATGCTTCGGGAGAATGTTCAGACAATAGGAGGAAAATTGTCAATGAATACAGTAAAAGTAAAAAATATTGAAATCGGAAGCGGAGTTCCTAAAATCTGTGTACCTATTGTGGGTGTTACAAAAGATGAGATCATCGCAGAAGCGAAAACATTTGACAGCATCCCAGTAGACGTTGTTGAATGGCGTGTTGACTGGTTCGAAGGAGTTTTCGAATTTGATAAAGTAGAAGATGTATTAAAAGATTTAAGAGAAGCTTTAGGTGAAACACCAATTCTTTTCACATTCCGTACATCAAAAGAAGGTGGAGAAAAAGCAATCGAAGCCGAACCTTATAAAGAATTAAATATCGCTGCTGCGAAAACAGGATATGTTGATCTTGTAGACGTAGAAGCATTTACAGGGGATGAGATCGTAAAAGAGATCGTAGCAGCAGCTCACGAATGTGGAGTAAAAGTTGTTGCATCTAACCATGATTTTGACAAAACACCTGAAAAAGATGAAATCGTAAGAAGACTTTGCAAAATGCAGGAACTTGGTGCTGATATTCCTAAGATCGCAGTTATGCCAACTTGCAGACGTGACGTATTAACACTTCTTTGTGCAACAGAAGAAATGTATACAGAACATGCAGATCGTCCGATCATCACAATGTCTATGGCAGGAACAGGGCTGATCAGCCGTCTTTGCGGTGAAGTATTCGGATCTGCTCTTACATTCGGAGCAGCGAAAAAAGCATCTGCACCTGGACAGGCAGCAGTCAATGACTTAAATAATATGCTTCAGTTCCTTCATGAAAATCAGGGATTATAAGAACTGAATCTTTAAAAATTAAATGCAGAAGAGGAGAAGATTCTTGGTTATTCTTTTCCTCTTTTTTAAATACATAAAAAATATTTGCTGAAATCCTATTTTTTCAGTATAATTTAGTAGAGCAAATTGTTAAAGTTTTGCCATAGTTTGTGAAAATAAAGACTTTTGTTATAGAAAGTAGAAAGAGGTGAATCATGCTAAAATGGCTTGATGAGAATCTGGAAGAATTTCTAATGGTAGCATTATTGATCGCCATGACAGTGATCATGGGAATTCAGGTATTTGCAAGATATGCACTTGGAGCGTCCCTTTCATGGTCAGAGGAACTGACAAGATATTTATTTATCTGGTCAGGCTTTATCAGTGTTAGTTATTGTACTAAGAAATGTATTTCCATTAAAATCGAACAGTTTGTAGCAATGTTTCCAAGAAGAGGGAAAGCATTGTTCAAAGTGGTGAACCACACGATCGAACTTGCCTTGTTTTTATATCTGATTCCATATGCAGTTCTTTATTTAAAGAGTGCATTTGAAAGTGGACAGGTAAGTCCCGCATGTCAGATTCCAATGTATTATATTCAGGCAGCCCCGCTATTTAGTTTTGTTTTAGTAGCATTTCGTATCGTCCAACGTTGGATCATTGAATTTAAGATTGTGATCCGCAAAGATGAAGAAAAGGAGGAAAAATAAATGTCAGCAGCAGTCGTATTTTTACTCTTCTTTATTTGTCTGATCATTGCAATTCCGATTTCGATCGCCCTTGGGATTGTATCTGTACTTCCAGGAGCATTTGATCCATCATTTACAGCAAGCGGGACATTTGTCATTCGTTCTATGCTTGGAGGAATTGATAGTTTCCCATTACTTGCAGTTCCAATGTTTGTATTATCTGGAATGATCATGGCAAAAGGGGGAATCTCTAAGAAGATTTTTGACGTTTTTGCGTTTTTTATAGGAAAATTAACGGCAGGAATGCCATGTGCAGTAATTGTAACCTGTTTATTTTATGGAGCAATCTCAGGATCTGCACCTGCAACTGTAGCAGCAGTAGGAAGTATGACAATTCCAATCTTAGTTCGTTTAGGATATGACAAGTCATTTTCAACAGCAATCGTAGCAGTTGCGGGTGGGCTTGGAGTTATCATACCGCCAAGTATCCCATTTATCATGTATGGTATGGCATCCGGGGAATCTGTAAGTGATCTGTTTATGGCAGGAGTTGTACCAGGATTATTGATTGGTGCCTTATTGATGGTGTATGCCATTTATTATTGTAAAAAACATGGAGAAGATAAGGAAAAGATCGCAGCAGAGATCGATCAGTTACATGCAAAAGGATTTATTGGAGTATTTAAAGAAAGCTTTTTTGCAATCTTAAGTCCGGTTATCATCCTTGGATGTATTTACACAGGAATCGCATCCCCAACAGAAGCAGCGGTTATTTCTGTATTTTACTCTTTAGTAGTCAGTTTATTTATCTATAAATCCATGAAATTTAAAGATATCTGGGGAATCATGGTAGAAGGTGTGAGAACATATGCACCTATTCTGTTTATCTTGGCAGCATCCATTGCATTCTCAAGAGTATTAACATTGATGCGTGTACCACAGTCCATTAGTGCATGGATCTTAGGTAACTTCCATAATAAGATTGTGATCTTGCTTGTGATCAATATATTCTTGTTGATCGTAGGTATGGTCATGGATACGACACCAGCGATTCTTATTTTGACACCAATTTTATTACCGATCGTTACAGCAATCGGTATGAATCCGATTCATTTTGGTGTTATGATGGTTGTAAACCTTGCAATTGGTTTCGTTACACCACCAATTGGAGTCAACTTATTTGTGGCATCATCCTTAACGGATATTCCAGTGATGAAGATCGCACAGAAAGCAATGCCGCTGATTATCTGCTTCCTGATCGCATTACTTCTGATCACATTTATTCCACAGATCAGTCTGGCACTTTTATAAGGAGGTTTAGGATTTCATGAGAAAAATCATAAAAAGATCCGTCGTAGTTCTTCTTGCAGGAGTCTTATTATTCAGTTTATCCGGATGTAAGAAGAAACAAAAGAAAGACGAAGTACAAAGATATGCATGGCCGCTTGGAACTTCCAGTCCGGAAGATACGGTAACACAGCTTTATGCAGAGAAGTTTGCAAAAGAAGTTTCCAGATTAAGTCATGGAAAGATGAAGATCGAAGTTTATCCAAACAGTACACTCGGAGGAGACCGTGAGCTTCTTGAGAGTTGTAAAGATGGGGATATCCCATTTGTCGTACAGAATACTGCACCACAGGTAACATTTCTTCCAGATACCGCAGTATTTGACCTGCCAAGTGCATTTACAACGATCCAACAGGCACGAGCAGCTGTTGATAATGAAGAGTTCTATCAGAAGATGGAGAAAGTATATCAGAAGGGTGGATACAAATTACTTGGATATGCCGATCAGGGATTCCGTGTTATGTCTACCAATAAGAATGTTAAGAGTATTAACGACTTCAAAGGGCAGAAGATCCGTACGATGGAGAACAGCTATCATTTGAAGTTCTGGAAGACACTTGGAGCGAATCCAACACCAATGACGTTCAGCGAAGTTTATATCGGACTTCAGCAGGGAACGATCGATGCACAGGAGAATCCTTACGAAGTTATCGTTTCCAGCAAATTATATGAACAGCAGGATTATGTTGTAGAGACAAACCATTTGCCACATTATATTTCGCTGATCGTCAGTGATGAATTCTATAATAATCTGTCAAAAGACCAGCAGAAGATCATCGATCAGGCATCACAGACAGCGAAAGTGTATGCGAGAGAAGCATCTGATAAGCGAATTGCAGACCGTATCAAGATCATTGAAGACAGTGGTACAAAGATTGTGAAACTTGATACAAAGACACAGAAAGAGATGCGTAAGCAGGCACAGCCAGTTTATGATGCGATTAAGAAGAGTATCTCAAAAGATATTTATAATGCATATTTAAGTGGTGTAGAGAAATAAAATGAATGATATGAGACTAGAATTTTTGAAAAAACTGGTCTCATATTTTGTTTTCTTCTTGCTAATTGTAAAAAGCTGTTATAAAATAAACAAGATTGAACAATGTAAAGATGTAAAAAGGAAGATAAATTATGTTTCAGAAATTCTACCCGTCCGAAGATATCAGAAGTACTTATGATATTGATTTCGAACGATACTACAAAGAAGGATATCGAGGAGTGATCTTTGATGTCGATAATACGTTAGTACCACACAATGCACCAGCAGATGAACGTGCAAAGAAGTTATTTAAGAGACTGGATGCGATGGGGATGCAGTATTGTTTTACAAGTAACAACAAAGAACCAAGAGTGAAAGCGTTCTGCGAGGCAGTTGGTGGAAAATATTATGTATACAAAGCAAATAAACCATCGATCAAAGGATATGAGACAGCAATGAAATTGATGGGAACGGATAAGAAGAATACATTCTTCGTTGGAGATCAGTTGTTTACAGATGTTTATGGAGCGAACAGAACAGGTATACATAGTATTCTTGTAACACCGATGAATCCGAAAGAAGAGATTCAGATCGTCATAAAGCGTTATTTTGAAAAGATTGTGTTGTGGCAGTACCGTAAGAAAAAACATTAATGAAATAATAAAAAACATGGGTCAGATCTTTGTTATCTGGTCCATGTTTTTTATATATTTACAATATATTTCTTATCTTTTAAAGAAAGGTTTGAAATCAAAATTATGATCTTAGATGAAATCCTGACGTTCTAATGCAACTAAAATGTCACGACCTTCTTTTACACCTTCGATGATACGACGTGTCTGAGCACTGTCACCGATATTAAGTACTTCAACACCTTCATAGATGAAGTGGTTGTATAATTCCTGAAGAGAAGGAGTTGCAGACTGCATTCCAAGACATACAAATCCATAATCGAAGTCTAATTCAAGATCTTTATAGTCATGTCTTACAATAAAGCTGTGATCTTTAACTTCTAATAAAGAAGCATTTGGATACTGATTTACTTTATTCTTATTCATGAATTCGATAGAACCAGTCTTAGTGATAAAGTCAAGGTTCTCACCGAAGTGAGCTTTCTGCTCAACGATCGTTACATCAGCTTTTCTAGGAACAAAGAATTCAACAACGTCAAGTCCTACGTTACCACCACCGATTACAACAACTTTCTTACCAGATAAATCTTCTGGATAAGAATCTACGTGATCTACCAGATCAAAGATCGTAGATACATTACCTGCTTCTAAGTTCTCCTTTAATCCAGGAATATTTGGAAGAAGAGGAACGGATCCTGTTGCGTTAACAACGATATCTGGCTTGAAACCTTCGATAAATTCGATAGAAGCTTCTGTATTCTTACAGATAAACAGGTTCTTAAGTTTCATTGCACGACGTTCTAAGTACTGAGGGAAATATCCAAGACGCTGTTTGTTAGGCATCTTTCCTACACGTCTGGCAAGTCCACCGAGTTCTCCTGATTTCTCGATCAGAACAGTTGCACATCCAACTTCAGCAGCTGTGCATGCAGCTTCAAGACCAGCAGTACCACCACCAACAACGACAACGTTACATGGTTTCTTTAATTTCTTATCTTTATATAATGAACCTGAAATAAGAGCAGGATTGATGCTGCATCTGATAGGTTCATCCCCTAATGTTGCTGTACATCCATTGTTACATGAGATACAACGATTGATATCATCTGTGTTACCAAACTGAACTTTATTTACCCATTCAGGATCAGCGATCAGTCCACGTCCGATTGCGATCAGATCTGCTTCACCATCTTCAAGAATACGGTTTGCAACTTCTGGTTCACGGATATTACCACTTGTCTGACAAGGCTTTCCAGTCTTTTCTTTGATTGATTTAGACATATAAGATTTCCATCCATCTGGAAGATAATCTGCATCATACTGGTACTGGATAGAACATGTAAGTCCAGCAGAAACATCAAATACATCAACGTAATCTTTGAAATATTCAACGATCTCTAATGTATCATCTAATGTGTTACCACCTTCAGCAAGTTCATCAGCACTGATTCCTAAGAAGATAGGAATATTTTCACCAACTGTCTCACGAACAGCTTTTAATACTAATGTAGTGAAACGTGCACGATTCTCTTTAGATCCACCAAATTCATCAGTACGGTCATTTGTTGTTGGAGATAAGAACTGGTTTAATAAATAACCATGTCCAGCCTGAATCTCAACAGCATCAAATCCTGCTGTAACTGCACGTTTTGCTGCTTCAGCAAATTTATCAACGATCGTGTAGATTTCATCTGTTGTTAAAGCACGAGGAATATCACCACCAACTCTGGATGGAATATCAGATGCAGATACTGGCTGGATGTTTGTCATCTTACCATTTGCTACAGAACCAGCATGGTTTAATAAGATGCTGATTTTGGATCCGCAGTCATGGATGCTTTCACATAATCTGTATAATCCAGGAATATAGTTATCGTGGTCGATACGAAGCTGGTATGATCCGCTTGCTCCCTGTGGTGAATAAACACTCGCAGCTTCAATTGTGATCAGACCTGTTCCGCCCTTTGCACGCTGTTTATAATAATCAATGATTCTCTCATTTACTTCTCCGGTATGCTCAGCAAAATTTGTTCCAATGGGAGTCATGACAATTCTGTTCCTTAATGTCATAGATTTTACTGTGTACGGTTCAAATAATTTACGGAAATTCTTTGCTGCCATAATTATGATCCTCCAATTTGCTTAATAGTTTTCTAAAAATAATTATAGCAAAGTAGATATATAAATGCAATGAAGAATATGGTATACTATCCATAAATAAATTTTATGAATTGAAAGGGAATAGATTATGAATTTGAATCATTTGTACTATTTTCGGGCATTAGCTAAGGAAGAACACTATACTAGAACTGCAGATATGTTGTCCATTACGCAGCCAAGTTTAAGTCATGCGATCTCATGTCTTGAGAGTGAATTAGGAGTGAAATTATTCGAAAAACAGGGGAGAAATGCAAAATTAACGAAATATGGAGCATTGTTTTTACGTTATGTGGAGCAGTCGCTGGATATGTTGGATGAAGGAAAAAGGGTGGTAACAGAAACATCAGGAACCAGCGGTGGATTTATTGATATGGGGTATATATTTACTTTGGGAAGTCATTTTATTCCAAATCTGATCAAAGGTTATCTGGAAGAAAAAGGGAAGAATCATATTCATTTTTCATTTGGACAGGGAACGACGAAGAAAATCGTGGAAGAATTAAAAGATGGGAAATATGATCTTGCATTTTCTTCTTATGTGGAAGGGGAAGATGAACTTGAATTTATTCCGGTTGGTCAGGAAGAACTGGTTTTGATCACACCAAAGGACCATCCATTGGCTCAAAAGGAAGAAATCGATCTTCTGGATACAGTTGAATATGATTACGTATATTTTACAAAGAACAGTGGATTAAGGCCAGTGATCGACAGTTATTTTTCAAGGATTAAAAGGCAACCAACGATCGCATATGAAGGGGAAGAAGATTCTTCTGTTGCAGGGCTTGTTGCAGCAGGATTTGGAATTGCGATCGTTCCAAAGATTCCGCTTCTTGATACAATGGATGTGTGTGTTCGTCCGATCATATCACCAGAGATCGAACGATATATATATCTTGTACTAAAAAAAGAAAAATATCTGACACCGGTTGTGAAAGATTTTATTTCATTTATCACAGATCAAAGTGAATTTGCCTAAATTATAGAGGCAATGAATTGAAAAAATATAGGAATGTATGATATACTGAACAAGACCACACTTCATTATCTGAGAAGTATGGGGACATTTAGTATAGAAAAGGAAAGAACAAGAAGATGAGTCAGTTAGAAGAGATTAGAGAGAGATTAGATCTGTGTGATAAGAAGATTGTCTCTGTATTAGAAGAGAGAATGGATATCATCAAAGAGATCATGGTCTACAAGAAAGAGAATGGATTGCCAATCCTTCAGCCAGAACAGGAAAAGAGACAACGTAAGATGCTGCTCACACATGTGGATGAGAATACCTATAAGGATGAGATTCTTGATATATTTACTTATATTGTAGAAAACAGCAGAAGAATTCAGGCAAAGACATTATTTACACATAACATCTTATTGATCGGATTTATGGGAGCAGGTAAGAGTACTGTTTCTACATATCTAAGTAAGATCCTTGCATCTCCACAGGTAGAGATGGATGAAGAGATCGTGAAGAAAGAAGGAATGTCTATCAATAAGATTTTTGAAGAATATGGAGAGACATATTTCAGAAACTGTGAGACAAACCTTTTGATTGAGCTTCAGAAGAAGAATAACCAGATCATCTCCTGTGGTGGTGGAGTTGCGCTTCGTGATGAGAACGTTGCTGAGATGAAGAAGAATGGAAAGGTCGTTTTATTAACAGCATCTCCAGAAGTGATCTTAGAGCGTGTCAAAGACAATGATGACAGACCATTATTACGTGGGAATAAGAATACTGAATTTATTTCTAATATGATGGAACAACGCCGTCCAAAGTACGAAGCGGCAGCAGATGTTGTAGTGAACACAGATTATAAGACTGTGGAAGAGATCGCAGAAGAGATCGTTGTGAAGTTAACAAGAGATGCAGATTAATCAGTAACATACAAGTTTTGCCCCTGTTTATGGGCAGATGGAGGATGAGCGAATGCATGGATTTACCCAGTATACACCAACAAGAATCATTTTTGGAAAAGAGACACAGAAGCAGGCAGGAGAACTTGCGAAAAGCCTGAAAGCTTCCAAAGTATTCGTTGTCTATGGTGGAGGAAGTGTTGTAAGAAGCGGATTACTTGATGAGGTAACTGCTTCATTAGAAGAAGCCGGTCTTGAATATATGACAGTTGGAGGAGTGAAGCCGAATCCAAGGCTTTCATTTGCGAGAGAAGCAGTGAAGAAATCCATTGAATTTGGAACGGACTTTGTATTGGCAGTAGGTGGAGGAAGTGTGATCGATACCTCAAAGGCTGTTGCACATGGAACAGCGAATCCGGATACAGATATCTGGGAGTTCTGGTCTAAGAAACAGACAGTGAAGAAATCTCTTCCTGTTGGAGTTGTATTAACACTTGCAGCGGCAGGAAGTGAGACAAGCGATTCAGCAGTACTTACGAATGAAGAGACGAAGATCAAGAGAGGTCTTTCCACAGATTTCAACCGCCCGGCATTTGCGATCATGAATCCTGAACTTACATATACATTACCAAAGTATCAGGTAGGATGCGGCATTGTGGATATTATGATGCATACATTGGATCGTTATTTTACACAGACAGAGAATAATGAACTGACAGACGAGATCGCAGAAGGTCTGCTTCGTACAGTGATCAGAAATGGTGCGGTTGCGATCAAGGATTCACACGATTATAATGCGATGAGTGAGATCATGTGGGCAGGAAGTCTTTCACACAACGGAATTACAGGACTTGGAGCTGAGAAAGACTTTGCAGTGCATCAGTTAGGACATGAACTGAGTGCGAAGTTTGATATTGCACATGGGGCAAGTTTATCCGCTGTCTGGGGAGCATGGGCAACTTATGTATATGATGCAAAACCAGCCAGATTTGCGCAGTATGCAAGAAGAGTCTGGAATGTTGAAGAAGCAGACGATGTGAAAGCAGCTCAGGAAGGAATCAAGAAAACAGTCGCATATTTTGCATCACTTGATATGCCGACAAGTTTCAGCGAAGCAACAGAGATCGGCTTAAAAACAGACGAAGAAGTGAAGAAAATGGCGCATGGATGTTCTTATGAAGGAACCAGAACGATTGGATCATTTAAGGTCTGTGATGAGAATGATATATACGAAATCTATAAATTAGCAAATAAATAGTTGATTCAACTATAGATTTAAGATAAAATAAGAAAAGATATAATTTAAGGAGGACAATTATAATATGGTTACAGCAGGAGATTTTAAGAATGGATTAACAATTCAGTTCGAGAATAATATTTACCAGATCATCGAATTCCAGCATGTAAAACCTGGAAAGGGAGCAGCGTTCGTACGTTGTAAATTAAAAAATATCAAGAACGGTGGAGTTGTTGAGAAAACATTCCGTCCAACAGAGAAATTTGAAAACGCTCATATCGAACGTAAAGAAATGCAGTATCTGTACAATGATGGAGAATTATTCTACTTCATGGATAACGAAACATTTGATCAGATCGCATTAGGACCAGATGTTATCGGAGATTCTTTAAAATTCGTTAAAGAAAACGAAAACGTTACGATCGTTTCCCACGCAGGTAATGCATTCCAGGTTGAGCCACCAATCTCTGTAGAATTACTTGTTACAGAATGTGAACCAGGAGAAAAAGGAAACACAGCACAGGGTGCTACAAAACCATGTATCGTTGAAACAGGTGCTCAGGTAATGGTACCATTATTCGTTAACGAAGGTGATACGTTAAAGATCGATACAAGAACTGGAGAATATTCTTCAAGAGTATAATCTTGTTATGAAAGATAAGAATCGTGGAATTATATGCATCATACTGTCAGCTTTTTCCTTTGCCCTTATGGCATTGTTTTTAAAGCTGTCAGGAGATCTTCCAGCGATCGAGAAGAGTTTTTTCCGCAATTTAGTTGCGGCGGTCATTGCGTTTATCATGATCATTCGCAACAAGGAAAAGATTCAGATTCAGAAAAGAAATTTGCATTGGTTTATTCTAAGGTCCCTTTTTGGGACCTTAGGTATTTTCTGCAACTTTTATGCGGTAGATCACCTGGTGCTTTCAGATGCTTCATGTCTAAATAAGTTATCGCCATTTTTTGTTATTGTATTTTCTTATTTAGTACTGAAAGAGAAGATCACACCGACACAATGCGCATGCGTGATCGCAGCTTTTGTCGGTAGTTTATTTATTGTAAAACCAAGTTTCGCAGGCGGGATGACACCAGCAGCTGTGATCGGCTTTGCAGGGGGGATGTGTGCAGGGTTTGCATATACCTGTGTGAGAAAACTTGGACTTAGAGGAGAAAGAGGACCAATGATCGTGCTTTTCTTCTCAACATTTTCTATGTTGGCGTGTGTACCATATTTGATCATGGATTTTCATCCGATTTCAGCAAGGCAGTTATTCTTTTTGTTATTAACAGGATTAGCTGCTGCAGGAGGACAGTTTGGAGTCACAGCGGCATATACGTATGCACCAGCGAGGGAAATTTCTGTATATGATTACACACAGATCATGTTCTCAGCAATTATGGGGCTTCTCGTTTTTGGACAGCTTCCAGATATACTGAGTTTTGTAGGATATTGTGTGATCATTGCAGCAGGAGTGATTATGTTTCTTTATAATAAGAGACGTGGAGGAAATTAGATGAAATTCATATCATGGAATGTCAATGGGATCAGAGCATGTGTGAAGAAAGGATTTTTGGATTTTTTCAATGAGACAGATGCCGATATTTTCTGCATTCAGGAAAGTAAGATGCAGGAAGGCCAGCTTGACCTGAATCTTCCGGGATATCACCAGTACTGGAATTATGCAGTGAAGAAGGGATATTCAGGAACAGGCATTTTTACAAAAGAAGAACCGATCAGCGTTTTTTATGGTCTTGGGATAGAAGAACATGATCAGGAAGGACGTGTGATCACACTGGAGTTTAAAGATTATTACTTTATCACAGTGTATACACCGAATTCACAAAGTGAACTGGCAAGGCTTTCTTATCGAATGAAGTGGGAAGAGGATTTTCTTGCTTATTTGAAGAAGTTAGAAGAGAAAAAGCCGGTGATCTTTTGTGGAGATCTGAATGTTGCAGTCGAGGAGATCGACCTTAAGAACCCGAAGACAAATAGGAAAAATGCTGGTTTCACGGATGAAGAACGTGAAAAAATGAGAACAATCCTTAACAATGGATTTATCGATACCTTCCGTTATTTATACCCAGACCAGACAGGAATCTACTCCTGGTGGTCTTACCGCTTCAATGCGAGAAAGAATAACGCAGGGTGGCGTATTGACTATTTTATTGTGTCAGAGTGCTTAAAAGATCGTATCAGTGATGCGAAGATCTTAACAGATGTGATGGGATCAGATCACTGTCCGATTGAGTTGGATTTCAAATGAAAATTACCGACCGTGGATGGAAACAGATAATAAGAACAGAAAGAGGTAAAATCAGATGGTAGAATTAACAAACAAAGAATTCTTTCAGGATTTAGATCAGACAATTGCAGCTCAATTATTTGAACAGACAACGTATCCATGGGAGATTCTTCCATTGATCAAGGATTTTATTTTAAAAATTGGACCAACATTGTCCAAAGATGAATATGATCAGGTAGAAGAAGATGTATGGATCGCAAAAAGTGCAACGATCGCCAAGACGGCAACGATCAATGGACCAGCGATCATTGGTCCAGATACAGAAGTGCGTCCAGGAGCATTTATCAGAGGAAATGCATTGATCGGGGCAGGATGTGTTGTAGGAAATTCTACAGAGATTAAGAATGATATTTTATTTAATAATGTTCAGGTACCTCACTACAACTATGTAGGAGATTCTATTTTAGGATATAAGTCTCATATGGGAGCCGGATCTATCACATCGAATGTAAAATCTGACAAGACAAACGTTGTGATCAAAAATGGAGAAGAAAAGATTGAGACTGGAAGAAAGAAGATCGGTGCGATCTTAAGTTCTCGTGTAGAAGTAGGATGCGGAACTATCTTGAATCCAGGATCAGTGGTTGGTCATGATACCAATATCTATCCATTATCTATGGTACGTGGATGTATCGCACCAAACAGCATCTATAAGAAAGCAGGAGAGATCGCTCAAAAACGATAGGACCTGTAATGGAGGGAAACCATATGAAAGGTGCAAAATATATACTAACAGTAGCAGTGATCGCAATGAGCAGCGTGATGATGACGGGATGCTTTAAGCCGTCAAAAGATGCTGTCGTGGAATCAAAATATTATCAGAGTCTTAAAGATGAAAGAGATAAACTGTCTGTTCAGTTAAAAGAAGAAAAGAAAAAAACAAGTTCACTAAATAAGAAGATCAAAGCAATCCATGCAACTTCTGGAGATCAAAAGATTGCAGACTACAAAAGTCGTGTCAAAGACAGCAGGATCATTAAAGTTGACTTTGCAACGAATACGATTAAGAATCAGAGTTTTGCAGTAACGAATATTCCAGTCTGCAAATATGTAAAGAAGATTGTAACTGGATGTAATCGAATGATCGGAATCACACCAACCGATGTAGAAAAGCAGTATAAACAAAGTTATTCATATGCGTTGATCGATGAAGATAATACAACGTTTGAATTCAAAGTTTATGGTGACAGTTATATTGTGTTTGATGAGATTCCAGAGAATGTTTACGCATATAATGGTGCTTCAACTGTTGGAGATGCGTTGATCGATGCCAAAGAGCAGAAGAATTACAGTAACGTAGCAGCAAGAATTGCAGATGCCCAGATCGTTGTAACAGATAAGAAGATGAAATTTAATGATACAGCGATTAAAGTATCTAAGATTGTTGGGAAAGCAAAGAAAATATCTGCAAAGGATACTACACAAGACGCAGCTTCATGGAATGAATATCGATTCTATACAAGTGGTACATTAACAAAAATACTTCTTGGAGATCGTACTGTCATTGGAATCGAAGATGAGAATGGAAAACAGACTTTTTATCAGATCAGTGACAAACAAAAGAAGAATCTGCAAAAATACATGAAATAATAAATGAAAAAAGACGTTTTGACATATTGAAAATATATGTCAAAACGTCTTTTTTTCGTACTTTTATGAGCAAAGATGAACATAATAAAAATTTCTTTGAATCAGTTATTATAAATTTCTATAACGATATTTGTTGACATGTATACAGAAATCATCTATAATCCAATTCATATAAAACATACAGAAATAGTATGGAATTAAAATAAAGGAGAAGAAACCATGAAAATAAGACAACAAAGAACTATAGAAAAGAATATCTGTAAGAAAATGATCCTTTTAAGTTTCTGTATGATTCTTATGGTTTCTATGGCAGGATGTGGAAATAAGAGAAAAGAAAATCTTACGATCACAAATGTCTCTTATGATCCGACAAGAGAGTTTTATGAGAAATACAACAAAGATTTTATCAAATATTATAAAGACAAATATGGAAAGAAAGTCGAAGTAATCCAGTCCCATGGTGGTTCTGGAAGTCAGGCAAGATCAGTAGTAGAAGGAAGCAATGGTGATGTTGTAACACTGGCCTTAGAACATGATATTTCACTGATCGAGCAGACAGGACTAATAAATAAAGGGTGGCAGAAGAGACTTTCAAATGATTCTGCACCATATACATCAACGATCGTCTTTCTTGTAAGAAAAGGAAACAAGAAAAACATCAAAGACTGGAAAGACTTGATCAAAAAAGGAGTGGAGGTCATCACACCAGATCCAAAGAGCAGCGGGGGTGCCTGCTGGAACTTCTTAGCAGCTTATGGTTATGCGATTGATACCTATCACGATCAGAAAAAGGAAGAACAATTCCTGACAAAATTATATCAGAATGTATCCGTTATGGATTCAGGAGCCAGAGGTTCTACGACAACCTTTGTAGAAAATAAAAAAGGTGATGTCTTGATCGCATGGGAGAATGAAGCAATTCAGACAGTTAAAAATTATCCAGACAAATACGAGATCATTACACCAAGTATCAGCATCTTGGCACAGCCAAGTGTCAGCCTTGTCGATGATAACGTAAAGGTCAATGGAACAAAGAAGATCGCAACAGAGTATTTAAAATATCTCTACAGTGACAAAGCACAGAAACTCGCAGCCGAAGAAGGATACCGGCCATCAAATGAAACAATCTTAAAACAGTATCAAGGTAAATTTAATCTGAACATGAAATTATATAAGATCAGTGATTTTGGAGGATGGGATCAGGCTTATAAGAAATATTTTGAAGATGGAGCGTTGTTTGACAAGATTTATATAAATCAATAAAAAGGCAGGAATGAAGATGAGTAATACAAATAACGAGAATAAGACATTAAAAAAAGCGAAAAAAGCAAGGGTTATTCCAGGGTTCGGATTAACGATGGGAGTTACAGTAACGATGTTATCATTGATCGTACTGATTCCATTAGCATCTGTATTTGCATACGCACTAAAATTATCGCCGAATGAATTCCTTACATTAATATCGAAAGAAACAGTAAGAAATGCATTTATCACAAGTATCGGAAGTTCGTTTATTGCAGCATTGATCAATGTTGTGTTTGGGTTGATCATTGCATGGGTGCTTGTAAAGTATGAATTCCCGGGGAAACGATTAATGGATGGGATGATCGAACTTCCTTTTGCACTGCCAACTGCAGTTGCTGGTATTACATTATCAAAAATGTATGCGGAAGATGGAATGATCGGACGATACTTTACACACTTTGGGATTAAGATTTCTTATACAAGAATCGGGCTTTTGATCGCACTTGTGTTCATTGGGATTCCATTCATTGTAAGAGCGGTTCAGCCAGTGCTTGAGAAAATGGATGGTCAGTATGAAGAAGCAGCGTATATGTTAGGTGCAACACCGATAAGAACATTCTTTAAAGTCATTTTACCAGAATTAAGACCTGCATTATTAACAGGATTTGGATTGGCATTTGCAAGGGGAATCGGGGAATACGGAAGTGTGATCTATATCTCAGGAAACAGTGCCAAGGAACATACACAGATGATTTCTTATGTGATCATGCAGAAATTAAACTATATCGACTATAAAAGTGCAACAGCCATTGCCCTTGTCATGCTGATCATTTCCTTTGTGATGTTATTTGTGATCAACATCATACAGGTAAGACAGGCAAGAAGAGTCAATGCACAGTAAGGAGGAAGATCATGAATGAACAGCAGAAGTTTGAAAAAAGAAAACAGCGAACGAAGATTATCCTGATCACGATCAGTGCTTTATTTATGATCGTCATGCTGGTCTTACCGTTATTTTCCGTTATTACAAATTCATTAAGTGAGGGATTTAAATTTTATGTAAGCTCCATATCAACGGAGTATGTAAGAAGTGCTTTATTTGTAACGATTCTGGCAACACTTGTTGCGGTAGCGATCAATACATTTTTCGGGATCATGGCGGCATTTTTATTGACCAAATTCAGTTTCAAAGGAAAACAGGTTTTGGCAACTTTGATCGATATTCCATTTTCCATTTCACCAGTTATCGTAGGACTTGCATTCTTGATGACATTTGGGAGACTTGGATGGACGTATCCAGCGATCCGAGCGATCAACACTTTCTTTGGAACGAATATCCGGATTGCATTTGCAATTCCAGGAGTCATTTTAGCAACCATTTTCGTTACCTTTCCATTTGTGTCAAGGGAGATCATACCGATCTTAAACTCACAAGGAAAAGACGAAGAAGAGGCAGCAGCATTGATGGGAGCCAGTGGATTTACGATCTTTCGAAAGATCACACTTCCTCAGATGAAATGGGGATTGATCTATGGGATCATCTTATGTAGTGCCAGGGCATTAGGAGAATTTGGTGCAGTTAATGCACTTTCCAAAACAAGAGGTGAGACATTTACCTTACCATTGGAGATCGATGCCTTATATATGTCAGGAACAACATCATCGATCACAGCAGCATTTGCAGTATCATCAGTCTTAGTATTGATCGCCGTTGTTGTACTGATCTTAAGAAATATTGCATGGTACCGCTCACAGGACAAACAACAGGGAAAGGACGGAAGATAAAATGTATGTCGAAATGAGAAATATCTATAAACAATACGGAAACTTCCGGGCATCAGATAATGTAAGTTTTGGAATTGAAAAAGGGAAACTTGCAGCGTTGCTTGGGCCAAGTGGAAGTGGAAAGACAACCCTGCTTCGAATGATCGCAGGATTGGAAAATCCAAATGCAGGAGATATCTTTATTGATGGAAAGAGAGTCAATGATATTCCGGCAGCAAAACGAGGAATTGGATTTGTATTTCAAAGTTATGCACTATTCCGATATATGACAGTCTTTGATAATATCGCATTTGGACTAGAGATTGCAAAAATGCCGAAGAAACAGATCAAAGAACGAGTTTTTGAATTGTTAGAATTAACGGGATTAGTAGGACTTGAAAATAGATATCCGAACCAGTTATCTGGCGGGCAGAGACAGAGAGTTGCATTTGCAAGAGCATTGGCTCCAAATCCACAGGTATTACTTCTTGATGAACCATTTGCAGCGATCGATGCAAAAGTAAGATCAGAGCTTCGACTCTGGCTAAAAGAAATGGTATCAAAGCTTGGTATCACAAGCATTTTCGTTACACATGATCAGGATGAAGCCGTAGAGGTTGCTGATGAGATCTTGATTACAAATCATGGAAAGATTGAGCAGATGGGAAGCCCATTAGAGATTTATAAATCACCAAAGACGCCATTTGTAGCCCAGTTTGTTGGAAGATCATCCATCGTAGAAAATTATGAATCCTTAAAAGGATTTGAAAAAATAGAACATGCACAGAAAGCGATCGTCAGACCAGAATTCCTTGAGTTAGCAAAAAAAGGGGAATTAAAACGATATATGAGTGCATCAGAAAAAGGAATTGTAGAAGATGTGATCTTTAGTGGAAGTCGACTGGATGTAGTTGTAAATATCAATGGAATCAAAGTGACAGCTGAGAGATCTTTGGAAAAGGATCCGGTAAGCGTTGGAGAAGAAGTTGATATCATTATTTACCGTTTATATGTATTTGATGAAAAGGAAACTTATTTATTAGAGAATAAAGAAATGCAGGAAGGCGATGTCTTCTATATTTAAGAAATATACCAGAAAGGACCGATTATGGAAATTACAAAACAACAGATCATACATACCGATGTCCTGATCATCGGAGGTGGAACAGCTGGATGTTATGCGGCACTTACGATCAGGGAAAAAAGTGATGCAAAGATCGTCATCGCCGAGAAAGCCAATATCAAACGAAGTGGGTGCTTAGCAGCTGGAGTTAATGCGATCAATGCTTATATCGTAAAGGGAAGAAAACCACAGGATTATGTTGATTATGCGAGAAAAGATGCAGACGAGATCGTACGAGGTGACCTGCTTCTTACCATGTCAGAACGTTTAAATGAAGTGACAAGCAAGATGGAACAGTTAGGATTGGTTATTTTAAAGGATGAAAATGGTGAATATGTTGCCAGAGGAAATCGAAATATTAAGATCAATGGAGAAAATATCAAGCCAATCCTTGCAGATGCAGTAGATCAGCTAGATAACGTAGAGGTGATCAATCATTTGAATATCAGCGATTATATCGTGGAAGATAACACGATCAAAGGAGCCTTCGGTTTCCATATGGAAAATGGAACAGCTTATGAGATCCGTGCCAAGAAAGTACTTTGTGCAACTGGAGGGGCAGCAGGGCTTTATAAGCCAAATAATCCAGGATTTTCAAGACATAAGATGTGGTATCCGCCATTTAACACTGGTGCCGGATACGCAATGGGAATTGATGCTGGAGCTGAGATGACAACCTTTGAGATGCGTTTTATCGCATTAAGGTGTAAAGATACGATCGCACCAACGGGAACAATCGCACAGGGAGTCGGGGCAAAGCAGGTAAACGCTAAAGGAGAGATTTACGAAGATAAATACGGAATCACAACTTCTCAGCGTGTCTATGGAACAACACAGGAAAATCTGGAAGGAAGAGGCCCTTGTTACCTAAGAACCGAAGGAATTGAGAAGGAAAAAGATACAGACCTTAAGAAAGCATATTTAAATATGGCACCAAGCCAAACCTTAAAATGGATCGAGCAAGGCAAAGATCCAAGTGAACAAAATGTAGAGATTGAGGGAACGGAACCATATATCGTGGGTGGACATACTGCCAGTGGTTACTGGGTAAACACAAATCGAGAGACAACGATCCATGGGCTGTACGCAGCCGGAGATGTCGCAGGGGGATGTCCACAGAAATATGTGACAGGAGCTTTGGTAGAAGGTGAGCTTGCAGCACTGGATATCGTAGAGAAATTAAAAGATCAGACGTTTGATATAACAGATAACAAAGAAGAACAGTTATTAGACGAGAAAGTCAAAGAATACAACAATATTTTATCAGACAAAGACAGTATTTTTACGATCGAGCAGATGGAAGAAGCGATGCAGAAAGTCATGGATGCTTATGCAGGTGGAATTTCAAGTCATTATCAGTTTAATGAAAACTGCTTAAATCTCGCCAAAGAAAAGATCAATAACCTGATCACATTATCTGGACAGTTAAGTGCTCAGGATTACCATGAATTAATGTTTTATTATGAACTAAAAGAACGATTAACGATCTGTCTGACGCTGATCGAACATTTAAAAGCAAGAAAAGAGACAAGATGGCACAGTTTTGCAGAAAATCTTGATCATCCACAAAAGAGTGATGATTGGAAAAAATACGTCAATACAAAGAAAGTGGATGGAAAGATCAAAGTCATCTTACGAGAACTAGTAAAGGAGGATGAGTACTATGAGCATCAGAATTAACAAAAATAAATGTGTTGGATGCAAACGATGCTTAGACGTCTGTCCTGGAAGTTTGATAAAGATTGATGCAACTGGCAAAGCATACATCAAATATCCAAAAGACTGCTGGGGATGTACATCCTGCTTAAAAGAATGTAAAACAGGAGCCATCGCATTTTTCCTAGGAGCCGATATCGGTGGAATGGGAAGTGAAATGACAGTTAACGAAAGCAAAGATACGATTCTCTGGAAGATCAAAAAATATACCGGAGAAGAACAAACCATAGAGATCAACAAGAAAGATTCAAACAAATATTAGATTGGAGGACATCAAAATGAGCGAATTATCACATCTTGACCAGCTGGAGGCGGAAGCAATCTACATTATCCGAGAAGTTGCAGCTTCTTGTGAAAAACCAGTTATGCTATATTCTATCGGAAAAGACAGCTCAGTTATGTTACACTTAGCATTAAAAGCATTCTATCCGGAGAAACCACCATTTCCATTTTTACATGTTAATACAACATGGAAATTCAAAGAAATGATCCAATTCCGTGATGAAACAGCAAAGAAATACGGATTAGAAATGTTAGAGTACATCAATGAAGATGGTGTAAAACAGGGGGTTAACCCATTTGACAGTGGAGCCGCTTACACAGATATCATGAAAACACAGGCCCTAAAGCAGGCGTTAAATAAATATGGATTTACCGCAGCTTTTGGTGGTGGACGTCGTGATGAAGAAAAATCTCGTGCAAAAGAAAGAATCTTCTCTTTTAGAAATGAAAACCAGGCATGGGATCCAAAGAACCAGAGACCAGAAATGTGGAAATTATATAACTCTAAGATCAAAAAAGGAGAAAGCATTCGTGTATTCCCAATCTCTAACTGGACAGAGACAGATATCTGGAAATATATCAAACGCGAAAAAATTGATATCGTTCCATTATATTTTGCAAAAGAACGCCCAGTAATCGAGAGAGATGGAAATATCATCATGGTCGATGATGACAGATTAAAACTAAGACTAGGTGAGAAGATCGAATACAAGAGTGTGAGATTTAGAACCCTTGGATGTTATCCATTAACTGGAGGAGTGGAATCAAAAGCCTCAACACTTGATGAGATCATTGACGAGACATTAAGTGCGGTTTCTTCAGAAAGAACAACCAGAGTTATTGATAATGAAGCAGCAGGAAGCATGGAAAGAAGAAAGAGAGAGGGGTATTTCTAAGATGATAGGATTATTAAAATTTATTACTTGTGGTAGTGTAGATGATGGAAAATCTACACTGATCGGACATATTTTATATGATTCAAAGTTATTATATACAGACCAGGAAGAAGCATTAGAGTTAGACAGTAAAGTTGGAAGCCGTGGTGGAAAGATCGACTATTCTTTATTACTTGACGGATTAATGGCAGAAAGAGAACAGGGAATTACGATCGACGTTGCCTACCGTTATTTTACAACAGAAAAAAGAAGTTTTATCGTAGCAGATACACCAGGACATGAAGAATATACAAGAAACATGGCTGTAGGAGCATCCTTTGCAGATTTAGCAGTCATCTTAATCGATGCATCCCAAGGAGTATTAGTACAGACAAGACGCCACGCAAGAATCTGCGCCCTAATGGGAATCAGACACTTCGTATTTGCAGTCAATAAAATGGACCTTGTAAAATATGATCAGGAAACATTCCGAAAGATCGAGGAACAGATCAAAGAATTACAAGAAGAATTATCACTTGCAAATGTAAAGATCATCCCAGTATCTGCAACAGAAGGAGATAACGTTACAACAAAATCAGATAACATTCCATGGTATACAGGAGAACCATTACTAGAATACCTAGAGACGGTGGATGTACGAGAGAAATCTGAAGAAGAAGGATTCTACATGCCAGTTCAGAGAGTATGCCGTCCAAACCACACATTCCGTGGATTCCAGGGACAGATCGAATCCGGACAGATTTCTGTCGGAGATGAGATCGTGACATTACCAAGCAAAGAACATGCAAAGGTTAAGAGTTTATTAATTGGTGATAAAGATGCACAGACAGCTGAAAAAGGCCGTCCAGTAACGATCCAGTTAGACCGTGAAGTTGATGTATCCAGAGGATGCGTACTGGCCAATAAAACAGAACTTCCAGTCAGCAAATCATTTACAGCGACAGTTCTTTGGATGGATGACGGAGAATTGTTACCAGGAAAAGAATATTTCGTAAAGATCGGAACAAAAGAAATTCCAGGAATCGTAACAAATATTCAGTACAAGATCGATGTCAACACAGGAGAATACATTCCAGCAAACAACTTAAGAAAGAATGAGATCGCAGTATGTGATGTTATCTTGCAGGAAGAAATTGTCTTAGACGAATTTGATGATCATAAAGCCTTAGGAGAGCTCATATTGATCGACCGTATCACAAACATGACATCTGCATGCGGAGTGATCAAAAATTCCGAAGTTGACGAAGAAACAGACCTAAAATGCGTCTTTGCACATGGAAAATTAAAAGCCAATGGAGACATCTTTGAAGAATTCTACTACAACATGGAAAGTATGACAGTCACAAAGATCAAACCATCTGGAAAATCCTACACGATCGGAGATGAAATTCCAGTAGAAGGAGAAAGCTATCAGTATCCAGACTACTTTGATGTCATCGTATTCAGAGACAAAGTAGCCGTACAGATCAGAGACAGAAAAGTATCAGCAATTCTTCCAATCGAAGAATACGAATACAAAGGCCTGCCACTGATCAATGGACGAGGATTTAAGATTCTGGTTGATTCCAAAGAAAAAGCAGACAAACTGTTTGCAGAATTAAAAGAACAAGGATATAAACCAGGAAGCGAATTCTTTAACCGTTGGTTACAGTTTGAAGCATATCGTAAGATTGTGTTTAGGGATAGTATTTACTAATTAAATTGTAATTGTATAACGGAAATGTATCGAGTATTCATAAAAACATAAAAAAGATAGAGGTACGAAAAACGAATTCCATTGACGGATTTTTTGCAAAACGCTGATTCGCCAACACTCCTGCACAACTCACTGCGTTCAAACAGTGCCCGTGTTGGCTGCGATTTTGCAAAAAATCCTATGGAATTCTATCATTTCGTACCTCTATCTTTTTTATGTTTTTATGAATACCTGAAGACATTCTCGTATAAAGTTAAGAATTACAAAAATTATCAACCAATACACTTTAACATACACAATGTGTAGTGATTTGAATAGCGTTTCGTTGTATGAGTCAGAAAGAAGATAAGAAGAACTATTTATAAGAAAAAAAGGATGACAACATGAGCACTTTTTGAATGCGTTTTTTACAAATTCGCAGCGCCCTGTGGTCGATTGTTTGAACGTAGCTGCGGGCATTTTGGCTCGCAGCAAGCGAGTTATCGAAGGAACAGGCGCGGATCAGCGATTTGTAAAAAACGCTTTCAAAAATGCGGAGTGTCATCCTTTTTTCTTATAAATAGTTCTTCTTATCTTCTTTCTGACTCATACATGCAACACTATTACAAATCAAAATATTGTCTCTATTCATTACTGACAAACTATAAATACTGACAACAAAATGTCACTATTGAATGTCGTCAAAACCATCATATCAATTGCTTGTTCAAACCACCCATTGTATATATAATAATACGTGAAAGGGGATGATACAGAGTGTCTAAGAAATCCGGATTAACAAAAAGACAGAAACTTATCATTGAGATGTTAGCAGCATTTAATGCTGACGATCCAATTACAATACAGGCAATATCAGAAAAACTGAAATTAAGTTCAAGAACCGTATTAAGAGAAATGCCTCGCATCAACGAATGGTTTGAGGAGAATGACTTTAAACTAGTCAAGAAACCAAGAATCGGGATGTATGTGGATGAAGATACAGAAACAAGAAACTATATTAAAGAACTCGTAGATATGGATGAGAACAAGCCAGTATACAGTAAAGCAGATCGCCAGATGATCATATTACTTGAATTGTTAACGATCAACGAACCACTCAAATATTTTTACTTTACATCCCTTTTTCATATTTCGGATGCAACATTAAGTAATGACCTGGAAGAGGTTGAAACATGGCTTGATCACTATAATTTGACTCTTTACCGAAGACCGGGAATGGGAATTTACTGGGAAGGAAAAGAGGAAGATTACCGTCAGGCAGTGACAATGGTATTGAGACAAAAGTTAAGAGGACATTCCTTAAAAGTATTGTTTGATAAAGAGAAAAAACTCAAAGAACGAATGTTTCCGAATCTTACGCAAGAAGTGTTAGATGATACAAGAGATATCATTAAAAATATGCAGGGAGTGTTAGATATAGAATATACTGATCATTCCATTAGGCATTTAAGCTTGTATTTATTGATCACACAAAACAGGGTAAGAATGGGACATGAGATCAAAGAAGAGAAAGACGTCAAATCAATCACTCATTTACCAGAATATCAGATTGCAAAATGGCTGGGAGGCAAGTTAAGCAACTTTGAAGGACATCAGCTCTCACAAGGAGAAGTATATAACATAGCAATGCAGCTTTTGGCAGCGAAGATCTGGAAAAACAAAAGTGAGAATAAGATCGATGAAGAAAGTTTTAAAGTCAGGCAGTTGGTCATGCGGATCATTGCTGAGATGGAAATACTTTTAGAAATGGAATTTTTTGAGAATGCAGTGTTGATCGATGGATTATGTAATCATATGAAACCAGCGATCAATCGAATGAAACAAGGTGTATTTACGGAAAATCAATACATTGATTTTTTAGAAGAAAAATATTCCAAAGTTTATGTGGCAACGATCAAAGCGTGTGAGTTCTTAAAAGAAGAATTACATATAAAAAAACTCCCGGAAGGGGAGATGGGGTTTATCGCATTATACTTCTGTGTAGCGGTTGAACAGCAAAAAGATAAAGAAGAAAAGTTATCTGTCTATGTTGCCTGCCCACATGGAGTTGGGACATCCCATATGCTAGCCGTTCATCTGAAAAAAGAATTTCCGCAGCTGATGGTACAAAAGATCATCTCGACAGCAGAGATAAAAGAAGAGGAGCTGATCGAAGAAGGAATTGATTTTATCGTTTCCACAGCAAAATTAAATCTGACATTTCCAAATGTCTATGTGAACTCTATTTTAACAGAGACAGATAAGAAAATGATCAATGCCATGATCAAAAATATCGACAAGAAGAAAAGAAAAAATCCCATAAAGACTGTAAAACCAGTCAAAAGGATTGGAAGAGAAGACATCGAGTATATGACACTTCTTGGAGAAGAGATCTTACAGGTATTAGATAACATTAAAATATCAACAGGTGAAAACATTAAGAATAAGAAACAATTGATCGAATATGCAGGAGAATTATTTGCAAGAAATGAAACGACAGCAACAGAGATTACTTTTGCATTAAACAAACGCGAGAATATCGCAAGCACATTTATTCCGAGTATGAATGCATTATTTTTACATTGTGAAACAAAAGGCATCAGACATTGCAGATTTGGTTTTGTCTATTTAAATGATGAGATCATTGAAGATGGGAAGCCAATCAAGGGTGCGATCTTGATGCTTGTTCCACAGGGAGATGGAAGTAAGGTTTATCGCGAAGTTATGAGTGAAATAAGCGGAGCATTAGCCGAGAAAGACCAGATCATCACTTACTTATTTGACAAAAACAGAAATGCAGTTGAGGCAGAACTTGAAACAAGCCTTGGCAACTATTACGAAAACAAAATGAAGAGAAGATAGAAAGCAAAAGGAGGATATTGTAAATGAAAAATGGATTACAAAGATTTGGTAAATTTTTAAGTGCAATGGTAATGCCAAATATCGGAGCATTCATTGCATGGGGATTCATTACAGCATTATTTATCGCAGATGGATGGATTCCAAATGCGAAGTTAGCATCGATTCAGCCATACATGTTAACATTCTTATTACCAATGCTGATCGCCTACACAGGTGGTAAACAAGTTGGTGGAGATCGTGGAGGAGTCATGGGTGCGATCGCAGTCATGGGTTGTATCGCTGGAGTTGGTGGATTTGATGGACAGCCAATGTTAATGGGAGCCATGGTTATGGGACCATTTGCAGGATGGGTCATCAAGAAATTTGATAAAGCAATGGACGGACATATGCCAGCCGGATTTGAGATGTTGATCAATAACTTCTCTGTTGGTATCTTAGGAATGATCGTAGCGATCATTGGATACTTCATCATCGGACCATTTATGTCAGGTGTATTAGCAGTGTTAACAGCAGGAGTTAACGTACTTGTAAAAGCAAAATTAATACCTTTAGCAGCAATCTTTATCGAACCTGCCAAAGTATTATTCTTAAATAACGCGATCAACCATGGTATTTTTACACCAATTGGTATTGAACAGGCAAAAGAAGCTGGTAAATCTATCATGTACATGTTAGAGGCAAACCCAGGACCAGGACTTGGAGTATTATTAGCATATGCAGTATTCTCTAAAGACAAAGTAACAAAATCATCTGCACCAGGTGCGATCATCATTCATTTCTTCGGTGGTATTCATGAGATTTACTTCCCATATATCCTGATGAACCCAATCGTGATCATCGCTCCGATCGTTGGTAACATTTGTGCGATCACATTCTTCACATTTACAAAATGCGGACTTATTGGACCATCTTCACCAGGATCAATCATCGCTTATTTATCAATGTCACCAAAGAGCCAGATTCCATTAACGATCTTAGGTGTACTGATTGCAACTGTAGTATCATTCTTGATCGCATCACCTATCATTCGTATGTCAGATGGTAAGAGTCTTGAAGATGCACAGGACGATATGGCAGCAAAGAAAGCAGAATCTAAAGGAATCACAGTTGACCCAGGAGAGAAGAAAGACGCAGATAAAGTTAAGAAGATCGTATTTGCATGTGACGCAGGAATGGGATCATCTGCAATGGGAGCTACAAAATTCAGAAATCGTGTGAAAGCACAGCGCCCAGATCTTACAGTGATCAATACATCAGTAGATAACATCCCAGCGGATTGTGATATCGCAGTTGTTCAGGCAGTCTTAGCAGACAGAGCCAGAAAATCTGCACCACAGGCACAGTTAGTTATCATCAATAACTTCTTACAGGATCCAAACTTAGATGGATTATATGAACAGATGACAGCAAAAGTTGATGCATCAGCACAGACAGCTGCAGCTGTTGAAGAAGTTGAAACACCAGTAGTTACTGGAAATGCAAAGATCCTTGTAGAAGAAGGAATCAAAACAGGATTAAAACCAGTCGACAAATTCGAAGCGATCAAAGCAGCAGGAAAACTGTTAAATGAACTTGGATATGTTGAAGAAGGTTATATTGACGCTATGGTAAAACGTGAAGAAACAGTTACAACATACATGGGATTAGGTGTAGCAATTCCTCACGGAACAGGAGATGCCAAGAAGAAAGTACAGAAAACTGGTATCGTAATGCTTCAGTATCCAGAAGGTGTAGACTTTGATGGAGAAAAAGCTCAGTTAGTCTTCGGTATTGCTGGAATCGGTGATGAACATCTTGGATTATTAGCTAAGATTTCTGAGATCATCGAAGATCCTGAAAGATTAGAACAGTTAAAAACAACAGAAAACGTTGACGAAATCATGGAAATGTTTAAATAAGATTTAAACAAAAAAAGGTCAATTTAATAAGCGGGAAATTCTTCTCGCTTATTAAATACCTAAGATATATACTTATAGATTTATATTTTAATTTTAGGAGTGAAGAAAATGAAGAAAGCAATTCAGTTTGGAGCAGGAAATATTGGACGTGGATTTATCGGTGGACTATTAAGCAAAGCAGGATATCATGTAGTATTCGCAGACGTAAATCAGGAAATCATTGATAAGATCAACGAAGATAAGAAATATACAATTTTTGTAAAAGACGTAGAAAGCAGCGAGATCGTGATCACAGATATCAGCGGAGTAAATTCAACAAAACCTGAACTGATCGATGAAGTAAAAGAGGCTGAGATCATCACAACAGCCGTTGGAGTAAGAATTCTTCCGATCATCGCTCCATCTATCGCAGAAGGAATCAAAGCAAGAAAAGAAAATGGTTCTGAAGAATACTTAAACATCATTGCTTGCGAAAATGCAGTCAAAGCAAGTTCTCAGTTAAAAGAAGCTGTTTATGGAAACTTAAATGACGAAGAAAAAGCATATGCAGACAAATATGTAGGATTCCCAGACTGCTCTGTAGACAGAATCGTGCCTCCAGTACGTTTAGATAATCCAATCGACGTCGTTGTAGAAAACTATTATGAATGGAATGTCGAAGAAGCATCCTTTAAGGGAGCTGTTCCACAGATTGAAGGAATGAATCTTGCAGATAACTTAATGGCATATATTGAAAGAAAATTATTTACATTAAACACAGGACACTGCATCACAGCATATCTTGGAAACTACAAAGGATTCAAAACGATCGATGAAAGTATTGCTGATGAAGAAATCTTTAAAACTGTAAAAAAAGCAATGCAGCAGAGTGGTATGGCATTAGTCAACAAATATGGATTTGACAAAGATGCTCACTTTAAATACATCGACAAGATCTTAAATCGTTTCAAAAACCCATACCTTGTAGATGATACAGCTCGTGTAGGTAGAGAACCATTAAGAAAATTAAGTGCAACAGATCGTTTAACAAAACCAATAATGACAGCATTAGAATATGGTCTTCCAGTAGATGCATTATTAGCAGGAATGGCAGCAGCATTAAAATATGATAACGCTGAAGATCCACAGAGCGTAGAATTACAGGATAAGATCAAAGCAAACGGAGTAAAAGCAGCATTAAAAGAAGTATCTGGAATCACAGATGAAAAGATTTTAGATGATGTCGTAGCAATCTACGAAGCAATGTAGTCGAAATAATATCAATAAAAATCAACCAAAAATCAAATTAACAACCTTTTTTCTTAACTCATATAATCATAATACAAAGTGTCAAGAAACAATTTCTTGACACTTTTTCTCGCATTATAAATACAACTGTCTATTCAACAATTTCAATTCCATCAATATTCGGAACACACATCATAGAATAGTTTGTATGATAAATGACAAATCCAGGTTTTGCCTTTGGCGGCTTTCTTAGTTCTTTTCTCTGAACATAATCAATCTCAACCTTCGGTGCCTGACGCCCCTTGGAATAATAAGCTGCAAGGCGGCCAGCTTCTTCAAAGGTAGCATCTGGAAGAGTCTCCGCTTGTTCCTTTCGTACAATAACATGGGACCCAGCCATATTCTTTGCATGGAACCACCAGTCTCCGCCATTTGCAAACTTAAAACTTAATTCATCATTCTGATAGTTATTTTTTCCAACATACATATGGAAACCATCAGAAGAGACAAAATGTAATGGCTTAGATTTTGCCTGTTTCTTTCCCTTTTTCTTCCCATGGCTCTTAATATAACCATAATCAGAAAGCTCATCTTTGATCAGCTGTAGGTCTTTCTCATCTTCTGATAAAGAAAGAGCAGTTGAGATAGAATCTAGATGATCAAGATCCGCTTTTGTTTCAACAACAAGTTCAGAAAGAGCTTCATAAGTACGTTTTAGCTTATTATATTTTGCAAAAAACTTCTTGGAATTCTCCAAAGGAGTCTTTGTTGGATCAAGAGGGATCGTAATCTCTTCGTTTGTGTAATAATTCATGCAAGTTAAAGATTTTGCATTTGGCTCTAGTCCATATCCATATGTCTGTGTAAGTTCTCCATAAACTTTGAATTTCTCACGTTTCTCGGTATCCTTTAACTGACGAAGCTGCAGATCATATTTCTTGCTTGTCCTCTCAAGAGCATTCTGCACGATCTTGCGAAGATCAGAAGATTTCTGCTTCATTCTCGTATATTTTTCCTTCTCAGAATAATACCCGATCAGCACATCAAAAATAGAATCATACGTTTTCTCTGTACAGTCAGGATAAGAAGTTAAAGGAATACAAGAAAATTCCTTTGGTTCATCTCCAGAATAGATGATATTAGGAACATAAGCTTCATCCTCAACTAATGCATTTAATTTCACAAGCTGTCCATATAAACCAGCAGCACTGTCATCCGTTAAGGAATCTGTGGATGCATTTCCATCAAGGCCAGCACGATAACAAAGTTCATTTGCGATCAAAGGACTCATACCTGTGATGGAAGTATAAAGTGCTTTGCAAAGATTCAGTGGTTTGGTGATGATATGCTGATAAAAATCCTCCGCAGTCAGACTTGCTAAAGGATGTTTCCCTTTAGACGGTGGAAATGTGTAAGTACGTCCAGGTAAAACCTCTCTGACAGAACTGATATTTGCAGAGATATGCTTAATACTATCTAAGATCACATCATCACTATTTACAAAAATGATATTACTATGTTTTCCCATGATTTCAACGATCAGACGTTTCTGGCAGACATCTCCAAGCTCATCCAGATGCTCAATCTTAATTTCAATGATACGCTCAAAGTCAGGCTGTGTGATCGAAATGATCCGTCCACTACTGATATGTTTACGAAGCAGCATGCAGAAGTTTGGAGCCTGCATAGGATTGGCTTTTCCTTCTTTCGATAAATAGACAAGAGGAAGAGAAGCACTAGCTGAGAGATGAAGTCTTGTTGTCAATCTCTCTTTTTTGATAACAAGTGTGATCTCGTCGGCTTCTGGCTGATAAATCTTATAGATTCTGCCACCAATGATCTGTTTATTAAGTTCTGATATAATATTTGAAATGACAAATCCGTCGAATGCCATGATAAATACCTGCTACTCAAAATGTGATTAAATATACTCACATCGAGATAATGTAGACCCTCACGAGTTCTACTTACTACTTCATCGTGTATGCTTTGGATTGACCGAAATCATATCTACTCACAAGTTCTTGTACACTCCATAGTCGTGAATTCCCGAAATAGCCTTCGGTACATACCTACATTTGCGTTTATTTATGCAACTTCGTAAGTCATAGCATCTCTCAAATTAAGTGCAGCATTGAGATCTCTATCTTCGGTATAGCCACAATCACATTTGAAAATCCTATCTGAAAGTTTTAGATCTTTCTTGATCGCTCCGCAACAGTGACATGTTTTAGATGATGGATACCATCTGTCTACAACTCGAAGTTCAATTTTGTTTTCATTGCATTTCGCCTGAAGCTTTCTTCTGAATTCATAAAACTTCTGCGAAGCAACTGCCTTTGAAAGATGTTTGTTCTTCATCATTCCTGATATGTTTAAATCTTCAATCGTTATATAAGATGGTTTGGTTTTCACTATCTCTGCGATTGTTTTATTGATGTGATCAGTCCGAATGTTATCAATTCTATGATGAAGTTTCTGTACTTTAAGCCTCTGTTTTTGTATATTTGCTTTTTGAGTAGACTCTCCTTTCTTTAAATTTTCATACCTTCGAGAAAGACTTCTCTGTTCTCGAATAAGTTGTTTTTCAAGTTTCTTTAATCTTGCTGATCTGTTAATATTCTTATAAGTTTTACCATTGGAAACAACGGCAAGATCCTTTATCCCAAGGTCAATACCAATTCCTTCATTGGAATTATTGGCTATCTTGTTATTTGGGATTTCTACAAGAGCTGAAACATAGTATCTACCAGCTTTTATTGACACATGACCGCTTTTAATCACATATCCATCTTTTGTTGTTGGAATATATCCTTTTTCTTTCATGCGAACCCAACCAAGTGATGGGATATTGATCCTGTGTCTTTGACAACGGCAATCTTTTGGGTTGTTCTTTACAAAATACATTTTCGCATCAGATCTATCCTTCTTTTTGAATCTAGGAAAACTACTCTGATGTTTAAAAAATCTTGTAAATGCGGTCTGTCCATTATTTACTGCTTGTGTTACTGCTTTTGAATAAGCTTCCTTGATCCAAAAACATTCTGGATGCTTTGGAAGATACTCATTATTAAGCCAGACTCTAAATTTGTTACTGCTCATAAACTTTTCGCCTTTATCATAAAGCTCTTTATTATGAGCAAGATAGAAGTTGTAAATATATCTACAAGTTCCTATTGTTTTACGAATTTTGGATTTTTGTTCCTCTGTTGGATTTATTTCTGTCTTGAAGCTCTTTAGCAATTTCCTCATCCCTTTCTATTTGTTTTGGGTTACTCTTATGGTTTTGATTTCTTGTAGACACTCTAGCATAAATGACTACCTGACGTTTATCATTTTCAGTATTTAGACCTTTGAATTGTAGATACTGGTCATAAGTGTAATAGCGCCTATTAGTTGGAGTTCGGTTTGCTTTTAGAATTCCTTCTCTGTCCCAACGTTGTAATGTCTTAACAGATATGCTTAAAAGTTCAGCAAAATCTTTTGGTTTATAATTTGTGATATTTGATGTATTCATTATAGTACTCTCATTTGAGTATATTTAGACACATTTAATCACGTTGGTCAGTTGTTTTATGTTCTTAATATCTCTCCTGGTAATAAAATCGGTTATCTAATTTAGAATAATAAGATAAATCCGTCAAACAATTATATCAGAAATTCGAAAAAGTATAAAGAAAAACCGATCAAATTCACAAATCATAGGAAGATAGTCGGGATTTTGTTGTAATTGAAATCATTTCTTATTATAATGAATATTAAGTATACAATAAAATGATCTATGGAGGACAAGTCATTGAGAAAAGAAGCGTCAAAGAATGCATGGAAGCAATTATATGATATAACATTAAAACTAGACAAATTAGAGCCTTGGAATTACCTTGGTGACACACAACTTGTAACCATTCAGCTGAAAGACAGAGAAGAACCTGTATTTTGCAGCGTGATGGGAAAATTCAGCGGAGAAAGAGGAATTGCAGTCTTTGATGGAGTTGAAGGCTTAGGAGATTTCTATATGATCCTTGGAAGTGAAGAAGGGGATCTTCCAGCACAGTATCTGATGGATGAACATACAAGTCTTACATGCTTCTGGGGAAGCATGATGAATGTGCCAGATGAACAAAGAAAAGTTATCGATGAATTAGATATTCGTTTTAAGACGATCAGTGACTGGATTTACTTTGTTTCTTATAAGAAAGGTTACAAACCATATCAGTTAGATGAAGATGAAGTTGCACTTCTTATAGAAACTTATGAGAACCTGTATATGGCAGTGGAAGCAGTCAGACAGGGAGAATTAAATCCAGAGATTGAACAGGCAGAAGGAATCGTTCGCCGTTATAATACTGAAAATGATACTTGGGAGATGTTTGTAAAAGAGATACCAGAAGCTGAAAAAGAATTTCCGTCAGTGATGTTAGAAGATCAGGAATTAAAAGATGAATTAAAGAATCAAAAACAGATCGATTTTGAAGTGATCTTAGATTTTACTTATCTTCCAGTTATGGTAGAAGGGGAAGAAGAAGGGGAGCGTCCAAAGAATCCACTTTTATTTATGGCATATGATAATACCGATGGCGGTGTGATCACAATGGATATTTTAGAAGAGGGTGATGATGAGATTAGCAGAACATTAGGATTCTTTATCAGTTTTGTGCAGCAGAATGGAAGAATGAAGACGATCAAAGCAAGAAATCCATGGATTTTTGGAGCATTAGAGGATATTTGTGAATATTGCAGCGTGGACCTTGTATATGATCCGGTAGAGATCATGGATCAGGTGATCGAAGAAGTTGTTTCTCAGTTGTAGGAATTTCATGTAACATATCAAAAGATGAATTAGAGTGAACGAGGTTGACAAATAAGTTAAGGATTGGTAAAATACAGATAATTTGATGTGCTACCTAAGTAGCGCTTTAATTCGATAAAGTATCAAGGAGCGGCAAAAATATGAATAAAAAGAGAGTCCACACACCAGAAGGTGTCAGAGATGTATATGGAACAGAATATGGACAGCGAAGTAAGCTGAAGGCAAAATTAAACAAAGTCTTTGCATCTTATGGATATGAAGGGATCAGAACTCCAGGATTTGAATTCTTTGATGTATTTAACAGTGAAAAAGGAACCGTATCCGCAAGGGAAATGTTTAAATTCTTCGATAGAGAAGGAAATACCTTAGTTCTTCGTCCGGATGTCACACCATCCATTGCACGCTGTATCGCAAAGTATTTTAATGAAGAGAATATGGGAATCCGTTTATCTTATGCAGGGAATGTATTTTTAAATAACTCAAGCTATCAGTTGAAGTTAAAAGAAACATGCCAGTTAGGTGCAGAATTAGTCAATGATGCGTCTGTACAGGCAGATACAGAATCTATTGCAATGGCAATTGATTGCTTTCTGGCAGCTGGACTGACTGATTTCAGACTTTCTATCGGAGAAGTTGAATTCTTCAATGGATTGACACAGACGATCAAAGATGAAGAAGTCAAAACACAGCTTCGAGAGCTGATCTTAAATAAGAACTATTTTGGATTAATGGAATATGTAGAGACATTAGATCTGTCTGATAAGATCAAAGATGTATTTTTACATTTTAACGAACTGAATGGAGACGTAGCAATCTTAGATCAGGCAGAAGCAATGGTTGAGAATGAACAGTCCAAGAAAGCGATCAAAAGACTTCGTGATGTATATGATATCTTAAAATTATACGGCAAAGAGCAATATGTAAGTTTTGATCTTGGAATGTTAAATAAACATAATTATTACACAGGAATTATTTTCAAAGGTTATACTTATGGAACAGGAGATGCAGTTCTAAAAGGTGGACGATATGATAATCTGATCGAACAGTTCGGAAAGAAAGCCCCATCAGTCGGATTTGCGATCGTATTAGATGAGCTGATGATGGCATTAAGCCGTCAGGGAATTCATATGGAAGCAGATCATATGGATACGATGATCATTTATAAAGAAGCAACAATGAAAGATGCGATCCTTCGAGCAGAAGAATTAAGAAAAGAAGGAAAGAAAGTCATCTTAGAGAGAAAGAATGATCTGTGCAGCAAAGCAGACTATGAAAGATTTGCTAAAGAGCATCGCCTCGGTGGAATTCTTTATTTCATCTAATCAACAAATCTAGAAAAAGAAGGGAATCAAAAGACCATGAGATATATTACATTTGCCCTGGCGAAAGGGCGCCTTGCAAAGAAAGCGATGGCTTTATTAGAAGAGATCGGGATCACATGTGACGAAATGAAAGACGAGAAAACAAGAAAATTAATCTTCGTAAACGAAGAATTAAAATTAAAATTTTTCTTATCCAAAGCAAGTGACGTGCCAACTTACGTGGAATATGGAGCAGCTGATATCGGTGTTGTTGGAAAAGATACGATCCTTGAAGAAGGAAGAAATTTATACGAAGTGTTAGACCTGAAATTTGGAGCCTGCAAGATGTGTGTGTGCGGACCCAAAGAAGCGAAGAAATATTTAAATAGTAATGAGATCATCCGTGTAGCATCCAAGTACCCACATATCGCCAAAGAATATTTCAATAATCAGAAATTACAGACGGTAGAGATCGTTAAGTTAAACGGATCTGTTGAACTTGCGCCGATCGTTGGATTATCAGAGGTGATCGTCGATATCGTTGAGACAGGAACAACATTAAAAGAAAATGGATTGGAAGTCTTAGAAGAAGTTTGCCCATTATCAGCAAGAATGGTAGTGAATCAGGTAAGCCAGAAGATGGAACAGGAACGAATCAGCAAGATCATCGTTGCACTAAAGAAGATCTTGGATGAAAAAGAATAGGCCGGAGGAGAAAAACATGAGAATAGTAAAAGTTAACAAAGATTCCATTGCAAATATTTTATCAGATTTATTAAAGAGAAGTCCTACAAACTATGGGGATTTTCAGGATAAAGTCGATGTGATCATCAAAAATGTCAGAGATAATGGAGATAAAGCTGTCTTTGATTATACAGCACAGTTTGATAAAGCAGAGATCAACGCAGAGAATATTTTAGTTACAGAAGAAGAAATCAAAGAAGCATATGAAGAAGTGGACGATGAACTGATCAAAGTTATCCGCAAAGCGATCAAGAATATTCGTGATTTCCATGAAAAACAGATTCAGAAGAGCTGGTTTGAGACAAGAGAAGACGGAGTAATGCTTGGACAGAAAGTAACACCAATGGAAACTTGTGGTGTCTATGTACCAGGTGGAAAAGCAGTTTATCCATCTTCTGTTTTAATGAATATCGTTCCAGCACACGTTGCAGGAGTGAAAAATATCATCATGACAACACCTCCTGGAAAAGACGGAAAAGTTACAGCTAATACATTAGTTGCAGCGAAAGAAGCTGGAGCAACAAAAGTATATAAAGTCGGTGGAGCACAGGCAATCGCTGCGATGGCATTTGGAACAGAGTCTATTCCAAAAGTAGATAAGATCGTAGGACCGGGTAACATTTTTGTGGCACTTGCCAAAAAAGCAGTTTATGGAAACGTAAGTATCGATTCCATCGCAGGACCAAGTGAGATCTTAGTATTAGCTGATGAGACAGCAAATCCAAGATATGTGGCAGCAGACTTACTTTCCCAGGCAGAACATGATGAGATGGCAAGTGCGATCCTTGTTACAACAAGCGAAGAATTAGCACATAAAGTATCTGATGAGATTGACGGATTCTTAAATCAGTTATCAAGAAAAGAAATCATGGAGAAATCTTTAGATTCCTTCGGATATATTCTTGTTGCAAGCGATATGAAAGAAGCAATTGATACGGCAAACGCTATTGCGTCTGAACATATGGAGATCATGACAGCAAATCCATTTGATGTTATGACAAGGATCAAGAATGCAGGAGCGATCTTTATCGGAGCATACAGCTGTGAACCTTTAGGAGATTATTTTGCAGGACCAAACCACGTACTTCCAACAAATGGAACAGCAAAATTCTTCTCTCCATTAAGTGTTGATGATTTCATCAAGAAATCAAGTGTCATCTACTATTCAAGAGAAGCCTTAGAGCCAGTACACAAAGACATCGAATTCTTTGCGAATCAGGAACAGCTGACAGCACATGCTAATTCCATGAAAGTAAGATTTGAAGATAACCAGGAAGGATAAAAATATGAGTAGAAGTGCATCAATTGAGAGAAATACAAGTGAGACAAAGATCAAACTTTCCATTGATCTTGATGGAAATGGAAATGGAAATATCCATACAGGAATCGGTTTTTTTGACCATATGTTAAATGCATTTGCACGTCACGGATTTTTTGATCTTGATGTGGAAGTTGAGGGAGATCTCTATGTAGACTGCCATCATACGATCGAAGATGTCGGAATCGTACTTGGAGAAGCGATCAAACAGGCCGTTGGAGATAAGAAAGGGATCAAACGTTATGGATCATTTATGCTTCCAATGGATGAGACATTAATGTTATGTGCGATTGATCTGTCTGGAAGACCATATTTTGTGATGGATTGTGATTTTACGGTTGATCGCGTTGGAGAATTTGACACAGAGATGGTAAGAGAATTCTTTTATGCAGTATCTTACGGCAGCATGATGAATCTTCATTTGAAGAAATTACATGGAGAGAATAATCATCATATGATCGAAGCAGCATTTAAAGCATTTGCAAAAGCTTTGGATGAAGCAACCAACATGGATCCAAGGATCACAGATGTACTTTCCACGAAAGGAGCCTTATAAGATGAGTAATGAGGCAAAACCATTAAACAGCAAGATGAGTTTTGATGAATTCAAATTAAACAGCGACGGAATGTTAACCGTTGTTGTACAGGATCATAAGACAAATGAAGTTTTGATGGTCGCATATATGACAAAAGAAGCATATGATAAGACGATCGAGACAGGGATTATGACTTATTACAGCCGAAGCCGTGATGAATTATGGATCAAAGGGGAGACATCTGGACATTATCAGTATGTCAAAGATTTATATATTGACTGCGACAGAGACACCTTACTTGCTAAGGTAAAACAGATCGGGGCTGCCTGCCATACAGGAAATTATTCTTGCTTCTACACAGATTTATTAGAAAAAGAAGATTAAGAACGTAATCTTTGTGAGAAAATATTTGTGTTTCTAAGTTCGATTTGGTATAATCGACTTTATAAGATAAGGAGGCAAGATTATGACAGCATTTTTATCAGAATTAGTCTCTTATGTATTGAAGTTTGCGATTCTTTTTGCATGCTCTGCGGCAGGAATTTATTTCGGAGTCGGTCGTGCGAAGGCAAAGAAGAAAGAATCATAAGATCATACATGATTAAGAGAAGATCATTTAGCTGCATGAGAATACAGGCTCATGCAGCTAAAAAGCCGTAAAGGCAAGGTCTTCTTAAATATAATGAAACGACACTAGGAGGATGAAACGTTGAGAGCATATGGAGTCAACGAACTCAGGAAGATGTATCTTGAGTTTTTCGAAAGTAAAGGACATTTAGCATTAAAGAGTTTTTCACTCGTGCCAAAGAACGATAACAGTTTATTACTGATCAACGCTGGTATGGCACCACTGAAACCTTATTTCACAGGACAGGAAGTACCACCAAGAACAAGAGTGACAACATGTCAGAAGTGTATCCGTACAGGAGATATTGAGAATGTTGGTAAGACAGCAAGACATGGTACATTCTTTGAGATGTTAGGAAACTTCTCTTTTGGAGATTACTTCAAACATGAAGCGATCGCATGGTCTTGGGAATTTTTAACAGAAGTGATCGGATTAGATCCTGACAGATTATATCCATCTGTATACGAAGATGATGATGAAGCATTCGAGATCTGGGAGAAAGAGATCGGAATCGCACCAGAGAGAATCTTCCGTTTTGGAAAAGAAGACAACTTCTGGGAGCATGGGGCAGGACCTTGTGGACCATGTTCAGAGATCTACTATGACCGTGGAGAGAAATATGGATGTGGAAGCCCAGACTGTACGGTAGGATGTGACTGCGACCGTTATATGGAAGTATGGAACAACGTATTTACACAGTTTGAGAATGATGGACACAACCATTATACAGAATTAGAGAATAAGAACATTGATACAGGTATGGGACTGGAACGTCTTGCAGTCGTTGTACAGGAAGTAGATTCTATCTTCGACGTAGATTCTATCAAAGCGATCCGCGATGAGATCTGTAAAGTTGCAGGAGTTACTTATGGTACAGACCACGAGACAGACGTATCGATCCGTGTGATTACAGACCATATTCGTTCTGCTACATTTATGTTATCTGATGGTATCACACCATCTAACGAAGGACGTGGATATGTACTTCGCCGTCTGATTCGTCGCGCAGCAAGACATGGAAGATTATTAGGAATCGATCACCTGTTCTTAACAGATATCAGTAAAGTCGTGATCCGTGAATCTAAAGATGGATATCCAGAATTAGAAGAGAAAGCAGAATTTATCTTCAATCATTTATCTCAGGAAGAAAAACAGTTCAACAAGACGATCGATCAGGGACTGTCTATCTTAGCAGATATGGAAAAAGCTATGAACGAGAAAGGCAGCAAAGAACTTGCTGGTGCAGATGCGTTCAAATTATATGACACATATGGATTCCCATTAGATCTGACGATCGAGATCTTAGAAGAAAAGGGATTTACTGTAGATAAAGAAGGCTTTGAAAAAGAAATGCAGGTTCAGAGAGAGACTGCCAGAGCTGCAAGAAAGACAACAAACTACATGGGTGCAGATGCAACTGTATACGAACAGTTAGATCCAGCCATGACAACAAAATTCGTTGGATATGATGAACTTACTTGTGAAGGTGAGATCACAGCTATGACAACAGAGACAGAAGTTGTTTCAACTCTGAATAAAGGAGACAAAGGAACGATCGTCGCTGACCAGACAGCATTCTATGCTACAAGCGGTGGTCAGGAAGCAGATAAAGGTGTGATCATTAGCGGAGATCCATCTTTTGAAGTAGAAGATGTCATTAAATTATCCGGTGGTAAGTTTGGACATGTTGGACATGTAGTCGAAGGAACATTCAACGTAGGAGACAAAGCGGTCTTTACAGTGAATGAGAAGAACAGAGCATTAGGTGCAAAGAACCATAGTGCAACTCATTTATTACAGAAAGCATTAAGAGAAGTGCTTGGAACTCATGTAGAGCAGGCAGGATCTTTAAATAATGCGGAACATTTAAGATTCGACTTTACACATTTCTCACCATTATCTGATGATGAGATCGCAAGAGTTGAGAAGATCGTCAATGAAAAGATCGCTCAGGATCTTCCAGTTGTGACAAAAGTTATGTCTATGGAAGAAGCTAAGAAAACAGGAGCTATGGCACTGTTTGGAGAGAAATACGGAGACGAAGTACGTGTTGTATCCATGGGAGATTTCTCTGTAGAATTATGTGGTGGTACTCATGTGAAGAATACAGGAGCGATCACAGCATTCAAGATTTTATCTGAAACTGGTGTTGCATCAGGAGTTCGAAGAATCGAAGCAGTGACAGATCAGGGAGTATTTAACTACTACCATAAGCAGGAAGAAGAATTAAAAGAAGCAGCCAAAGCATTAAAAGCTACACCAGCAACACTGCTGACAAGAATTGAATCACTTCTTGCAGAAGTAAAAGAATTAAAGAGCGAAAACGAATCCTTAAAGAGTAAACTTGCAAAAGACGCTCTGGGAGATGTTATGGATCAGGTAGAAGAAGTAAAAGGAGTGAAACTTCTTGCAACTTCTATAGAAGACGTTGATATGAATGGACTTCGTGAACTTGGAGATAACTTAAAAGAGAAATTAGGAGAAGGTGTCATTGTCCTTGCTTCCCAGAAAGACGGAAAAGTATTCTTAGTTGCCATGGTAACAGACGAGGCACAGAAAGCAGGAGCACACGCTGGAAACCTGATCAAAGCGATCGCCGGATGCGTTGGAGGCGGCGGTGGAGGACGTCCAAATATGGCTCAGGCCGGAGGAAAGAATCCAGCCGGAATTCCAGAAGCAGTAGCAAAAGTAAAAGAAATTTTAGAAAGTCAAATTTCATAGTTGACAAAAATCTAAAATGTGATATACTAATCTAGTGCAAAAAATTAAAACCCAAACAGTCCTATGCACAAGTACAAGACTGGAGGGGAGGTCGGGAATAGAATGTCAAACGTAATCGTTAAAGAAAATGAATCTTTAGATAGCGCTCTTCGCAGATTCAAGAGAAACTGTGCAAAAGCAGGAATTCAGCAGGAGATTCGTAAAAGAGAACATTACGAAAAGCCAAGCGTAAGACGTAAGAAAAAGTCTGAAGCGGCTCGTAAGAGAAAATCTAAATAATTTTTACTTGATTGAAAAGATAAGCATCATTTACCTGGGAACAGGTATATGGTGCTTTTTTTCGGCATATATTAAACCAAATGCCACAAAAGGAGTTTTGCATGAAGAAGAAACCAAAAGAAGTGATTGCTAAAGGACTTTCTCTTCCAAGAGATGTGGTGTTTGGAGATTTCATTATAACCTTGACAGGAAACTGTGAAGCATACATAGAAAATTACAGGGGGATCGTATCATATGATGAGAATAAGATCTCCATTCAGGGGAATCATGTCGTATTAAATATCTGTGGATGTGATCTGGAGGTTGATTTTTACTCACAGGAATCAATGAAGATCAAAGGAAAGATCAAAAGGCTGGAATATGTATGATATTCTTTGAAAGGAGCATGAGAAATGCTTAAAATTCTGCACTTTATATTTGGAAGGCTGTATTTTCAAGTCAAAGGATATCAGACAGAGCGTTTTTTGAATCTCTGTGCAAAAAATCATCTTGTATTGTGGGAATTAAAACCAGTATCAGACGGCTATGTGTTTTTTATCAGACGAAGTTCTTATCAAATGTTGGAAGCATTAGCAGAGAAAGCAAATGTTGATCTTGCGTTACAAGGGCAAAAAGGACTGCCATATTTCTTAAAAGAACATAAAAAACGTAAAATATTATTTTTTTCCATGTGTTTGTGCGGTTTAATGATCCTTTCTCTGAGTCAGTTTTTATGGGAGATTACAGTTTCTGGAGGAGAAGTATATTCAGAAAGTGATATATTAAAGTATGTTACGGATAACTACTACCATATTGGAACATTAAAATACCAGATTGACTGTGATGCATTGGAAGACCATCTGAGGGAAGATTATGCTGAGATTGCGTGGGCATCCTGTTCGATTCAGGGAACAAGACTGCATATTGAGATAAAAGAAACTTTAGATCGTAAAACAAAGCAGAATCCAAAGAAACCATGTGATATCGTGGCAAATAAATCAGGGATCATTACAAAAATGGCGGTTAAAAGTGGAACACCGCTTGTAAGTGTTGGGGACAGTGTCAAAAGCGGAACAACTTTAATTTCTGGATTGATCTATTACTACAGTGATGATTTTACCGTGACACAGACGGATAAGATCAAAGCGGACGGAGAGATCGTGATGCGCACCAAAGAGGTGTACAACAATTCAATTCCCATGGAATATTACGAAAAGCTGATCACAGGCAAGAAAAAGAGCATCAAAAATTTATATTTTGGACAGTATCAATTCGATTTCCCTGAAAAGAAAAGACAGGACCATACAAATGTTATGACAAAGAGAAGATCATTAAAGATAGGGACATCTTTTTATCTGCCCATTGGGATCACGATGCAGATAACTGAAAAATACAGGCCAAAGAAGAAAATCTTAACAAAAAAAGAAGCACAGTTAAAATTAAAAAAACAGCTGGAACGATATCTTATGAAGAAAGCAAAAGCAGGAGCAAAGATCGTTCACTGTGAAGGAAATTATAAAAAAAAGAACAACCGATATGAAGTTAATGCATCGATCATCAAAGAAGAAAGTGTCGGAAAGATCCGAAATATCAAGAAATTAACAAAGAAACAAGAAGAAATGATCACACCAACAACAGCGCAGCAATAAATAAAAGTTATGAATCAGGCCATATGGATTTTGCCACTCAGGTTGAAAAACTTTGTAACAGATGGTAGAATACATAAGGAATATACACAAAGAAGGAGACTGAGAATTAGATGAATCCAGTTGAAATAGAAATGAATTTTCCGGCAGAACATGGCGGGAATGTATTCGGGCAGTTTGATGCCTATATGAAGAAAATCGAAAAAACACTGCATGTGAGTCTGATCCTGAGAGGTGACCATTTAAAATGTATTGGAACACAGCAGGCAGTCAATCATGCGATCTCCGTGATCGATGAACTACTCGAATTATCCAAACGAGGAAATGTGATCACAGAGCAGAATGTAAACTATGCGTTATCGTTATCAATGGAAGAGAAATCTCCAAGTCTTTTGGAGCTTGATAAAGATGTCATCTGTCATACGATCCAGGGCAAAGCAGTCAAACCAAAGACTTTAGGACAGCAAAAATACGTCGATGCGATCAAGAATAAGATGATCACATTTGGAGTCGGTCCTGCAGGAACTGGTAAGACATATCTTGCAATGGCAATGGCAATCACAGCATTTAAGAATGATGAAGTCAGCCGTATCATCTTAACAAGACCAGCAATTGAGGCAGGAGAGAAGCTAGGTTTCTTGCCTGGAGATCTACAGAGTAAAGTTGATCCATATTTAAGACCATTATATGATGCATTATATGAGATCCTTGGGGCTGACGCATTTATGAAGAATATGGAGAAAGGCTTGATCGAAGTCGCTCCATTGGCTTACATGAGAGGACGTACACTGGATAATGCATACATTATCTTAGATGAGGCACAGAATACGACACCTGCTCAGATGAAGATGTTCTTAACACGTATTGGATTTGGGTCCAAAGCGATCATCACGGGTGACTTAACACAGAAAGACTTGCCATTTGACAGTATTTCAGGATTAGAAGAATCTCTAAGAGTGTTAAGAAAAGTTAAGGAGATTGGGGTCTGTGAGCTTACCAATAAGGACGTTGTCAGACATCCATTAGTACAGAAGATCGTTGCAGCATATGATCAATATGAAGCAGCCAGATCTGCGAAAAAGAATAAGAATAACAATAACAAAAAGAACAGAAGATAGGAATGTTATGAGTATTATAATCGAGAATGAATACGAAGGGGAGATCAATATCCCTTATGAGAAGATCGCACATGAAGTGATCGAGGCAGCGATTGATTATGTGGACTGCCCTTATGAGTGCGAAGTGAATTTAATGCTAACCGATAATGAAACGATTCATGCGATCAACAAAGAACAAAGAGAAATCGACCGGCCAACAGACGTACTGTCTTTTCCAATGGCAGAATACGAAGAACCAGCGGATTTCTCAAAGATTGAAGAAGATCCGATGGCATTTGATCCGGAGAGCGGTGAATTTCTACTTGGAGATATCGTGATCTCCATGGACAAGGTATGGGAACAGGCTGAGAATTATGGCCACAGCCGAGAGAGAGAATATGCCTTTTTGATCGCTCACAGTATGTTACATCTGTTTGGATATGACCATATGGAAGAGGAAGAACGAAAAGATATGGAAAAACGTCAGGAAGAGATTTTGACAAAGACGAAATATACAAGAGATGAAAGAGGTTTAGTATGAGTAAAAGCAGCAAAAACTCATTTTTAATGCAAGGAATGATCTTAGCCGCAGCATCCATTGTCTGCCGTGTGATCGGATTATTATATCGTAGTCCACTGTTTGGGATCATCGGCAAAGAAGGTATGGGGTACTATTCTTATGCGTATAATATCTACAATATCATTCTGCTGATCGCATCCTTTAGTATTCCACTTGCGGTATCCAAATCAATTTCTGCAAGACTTGCGAAGAAAGAATATATCAATGCTCAGAGAATCTTCTATGGAGCATTAGTTTATGCAGTTGTCGTTGGTGGTATCGCGTCCATGATCGCATATTTTGGAGCACCAACCTTTGTCGGACATCAGAAAGGTGCAGCACTTGCCCTTCAGGTCATTTCCCCAACGATCTTTTTCTCTGGGATTCTTGGAGTACTTAGAGGATATTTTCAAGGACATAATACCATGGTGCCAACATCCATTTCCCAGATCATTGAGCAGATCTTGAATGCGATCTTTAGTATTTTGATGGCATATGTACTGATCTTACCATATCTGCCATCTAACAAGATCACATATGAGATCGCAAGACATGGGGCAGCAGGTAGTGCGATCGGTACAGGAGTCGGTGTTTTAACAGGATTGATCTTCTGCTTCATCATTTATCGTGCATACCAGCCAAAGGTCAAGATTCAGATGAAACATGACCGTACAAAATATATTGAATCTTATGGGAATATCTTAAAGATCTTATTATTAACGATCACACCGGTTATCTTTAGTACAGCGATCTATAACTGTAGTGCAACGATCGACCAGACGATCTTTAGTAATATCTTAGTAGGAAAAGGAATTACGGCGAAAGTAGTTTCAGAATTTTATGGTTTGTTCAGCGGTCAGTATAACGTGCTGATCAACGTTCCAGTTGCGATGGCATCTGCACTTTCCAATGCGATCGTGCCAAATGTTTCTGCAGCCTATGCGTTAGGCAAGAAGGACGATATGAACGACAGTATCCAGATGGCGATACGTTTTACGATGATGATCGCGATCCCATGTGCGGTTGGACTAGGTGTGTTGAATAGTTCGATCAATGGATTGATCTTCGGTGCAACATATGCCAAGGGATTAGGAGCTGCCATGCTTCGGATCGGTGCAGTTTCCGTTATTTTCTACTGCCTGTCAACGTTGACAAATGGTATCTTACAGGGAATGGGAAAGATGAGAGTGCCAGTCAGACATTCTGCGATTTCCGTTGTGGTCAATATCGTTGTATTATGGCTTTTATTAACATACACAGATTGTAAAACATATGGATTGGTATTTGCGACTATGGCATTTTCCCTTGTGATGTGTCTGTTAAATGCACACTCCATCAAGAAATACACAGGTTTTCATCAGGAGATCACAAAGACATTTATCAAGCCTGCATTAAGTGCAGCAGTGATGGGTGTTGTCTGTTTTCTGATTCAGTATGCGGTTCAAAGCGTTCTTCCATTCGGACGAGTATGCTTTGCGGTCTGCGTGATCATTGCAGTGCCAGTTGGAGCACTGATCTATTTTGCAGCGATCATTAAGTTAAAAGTATTTACAGAAGAAGAACTTACTAAGATTCCAAAAGGAAATCTGATCGTCAGATTAGCAAAGAAATTACATTTGCTGTAAGGATCGTAAGGGCTTCCATTTATAAAAGGAAGAAAAAGTCCAGATCTGCTATGATTTGGGCTTTTTGTATAAATTCCCTTATCTTTGGTAACAATATAGCCAAAGGAGGGTTGCATTATGAAGAAGATCAATCGATTTTTGATGATATATATGGTTGTGATCACAGTTTTGTGCATCTGTATGTGTTATCTTGCATTCTCAGCAAATGAAAAGAAGGACAACCTCAAGGAAGTTCGTTCTCAGATAACAACAACAGCTGAAAAAAAACAGACCAAAGCAGTCAAGAAAGTCAAGGCGACGTACAGTCTGAAGATTCTTGATGGAAGTTTGGCTGTGATCAACAATAAGACCAAAGAAGTTTTTGAATATACAGATATGAAGAAAGAGAATCTGCCAGCAGACATCAAAAATATGCTGAAAGAGAATTTTATCTTTGAAAACAGAGAAGAAGTATATCATTTTCTGGAATCATACAGTAGTTAAAATAAAAATTTGGAGAAAAATAACGAATGAAATATGATGTGATCATCGTTGGAGCAGGGGCTTCTGGTATGATGGCAGCGATCACAGCAGCTAGTCATCATAAGAAAGTTCTCTTGCTTGAACGGATGGATAAATTAGGAAAGAAAATATTAGCAACGGGAAATGGAAGATGCAATCTGTCAAATGCTTACATGGATGAGAATTGCTACAGAGGGCAGAGACCTTCCTTTGCCTATCCGATGATCGAGGAATTTGGATTAGAAGATCTCATTCAGTTCTTTGAATCTCTCGGAATGCTTGTGACAGAGCAAAATGGATATTATTATCCTGCATCTTTGCAGGCAACAACTGTTGTTGATACATTGACACAGAAATTAAAGCATCTGCATGTGGATATTCTGACAGAATTTGAAGTCACGAAAGCAGAGAAACGTAAGTCCACATTTTATGTCTATGGAAATGACAAATGTTTTCAGTCAAGCAATCTGATCCTTGCAACTGGTGGATGTGCACAGCCAAACTTAGGAAGCAACGGAAGTGGATACAAGCTTGCCAAAGACTTTCATCATAAGATCACGGATACATTCCCGTCTTTGGTAGGATTAGAAGCAGAAGGAAAATATTTAAAAGACACCTCGGGAGTTCGAAATGTCAGTAATGTCAGCGTCTACGCGAATAATGAATTAATCGCCAAAGAACATGGAGAAGTTCAGTTTACAAAATATGGGATTTCAGGGATCCCGATTTTCCAGATTAGTCATTTTGCGATCGAAGCATTAAGAAGAAAGAAAAAAGTAAAAATCTATTTAAATCTCATGCCACAGATGGTAACCTTAGAAGAAACAACAGAAGTATTCTTAAAGAGCTGCAATTATAAGACAGTCGAAGAATTCTTCCAGGGATTTTTAAATAAAAAACTGGTATATGCAATCTTACTGAGATTAAAGATTGATCCAAGAAAACCAGTTGCTCAGATATCCAGGAAAGATCTTAACAGGATCTTAGATATGATCCAACACTTTGAAGTTGAGATCAAAGGATATAAAGGATATGATATGGCACAGGTAACAGCCGGAGGCGTATCCACAAAAGAAATCATACAAGGAACATTAGAATCAAAGTTATTAGAAGGGCTTTATGTTGTCGGTGAATTACTAGATGTCGATGGAACATGCGGAGGGTATAATCTTCAGTGGGCATTTACATCTGGATACATCGCTGCAAGCCAGATAGGAAGACAATGATAAGAATCAACCAGATCAAGCTGCCGATCGATCACAAAGAGGCAGCACTTGAGAAGAAGATAAAAAAAGCATTACATAATACAGAATATAAACAATACAAGATTGTAAAACGGTCTATTGATGCGAGGAAAAAAGAAGAATTATCTTATGTGTATGCAGTTGATGTGACATTAGGTAAGGGTCAAGAAGAGAAATTCCTCAAAAAGAACAAGAATCGTAATATCATGACAGTAAAAGAAAAGAAGTTTGAATTTCCAGAAAATCAGCGGGAATTTAAATATCCACCGGTTGTGATCGGAATGGGACCTGCAGGTCTGTTTGCAGCACTGATGCTTGCAAGAGCCGGATTACATCCGATCGTCTTAGAACGAGGGAAAGATGTCACAAACCGTATGAAAGATGTAGAACATTTCTGGGAGAGTGGTGAACTGAATCCTGAATCCAATGTACAATTTGGAGAAGGAGGAGCAGGAACATTTTCAGACGGAAAACTAAATACCTTAGTAAAAGACAAATTCGGAAGGAATAGATTTGTTTTAGAAACTTTTGTAGAACATGGTGCACCAGAAGAGATCTTATATGAAAATAAACCACATATCGGAACGGATCTTTTAAGAAATGTCGTTGCAGGGATCAGAGAAGAGATCAGATCTCTTGGCGGAGATGTCCGTTTTGAGGCGAAAGTGACAGATTTCGTGATCCAGGATGGAAAGTTAACAGGGCTGATCATCAATGATAAAGAAGAAATTAAAACAGAAGCAGCGATCTTAGCACCGGGACACAGTGCCAGAGATACATTTAAGGTCTTATCAGATCGTGATCTGGAAATGAATCCTAAAGCTTTTGCGATCGGACTTCGTGTGGAACACCCGCGTGAGATGATCGATCATTCGCAGTATGGAAAGGGAGCAGATCAATATGATCTTCCAGCTGCATCATACAAACTAACATATCATGCAAACAATGGAAGAAGTGTGTATTCCTTTTGTATGTGTCCGGGAGGTTTCGTGGTCAACGCGTCCTCAGAGCCAGAACGATTGACGGTCAATGGAATGAGCAATCACGATCGAGCAGCAAAGAATTCCAACAGTGCGATCATCGCAAGTGTTACACCAGAGGATTTTGATGGAAATGACGCATTAGCAGGCGTAAGATTTCAGCAGAAATGGGAAGAAAAAGCTTTTAGCGAAGGAAAAGGAAGAATCCCGGTTCAGACATTAAAAGATTTCAGAGAAGGAAAGATTACAGAATCCTTTGGCGAGATCACACCGAATACCAAAGGATTGACAAGTTTTGGAAACTTAAGAAACTGTCTTCCAGAACCGGTCAGTGAAGCGATTTCGGAAGGAATGCAATATTTTGATACAAAGATCAAAGGATTTAATCGAGAAGATACGATTTTGTGCGGAATTGAAGCAAGAACATCTTCTCCGTTAAGAATCGAGAGAGATCAAGGATTTGAGAGCAATATCCAAGGAATCTACCCATGCGGAGAGGGAGCAGGTTTTGCTGGCGGCATCACTTCTGCGGCAATGGATGGAATTAAGGTTGCACAAGCCCTCGTTACAGTGTAAAATACCTTTCAAGGAGTGAATGTAAAATGAATAATCGTGAAAAACTAAAAGATAAACAAAGAATTGTCGTCAAAGTAGGTACATCTTCTTTGATCCATAAAGCAACAGGAAACATCAATTTATTCCGATTAGAGAAATTAGTCCGTGTTTTAACAGACTTACATAACAGCGGAAAAGACGTGATCCTGGTATCTTCAGGAGCGATCGGTGTAGGATTTAAAGCCCTGGGATTAGAAAACCGTCCGACATCCCTTCCAATGAAGCAGGCATGTTCTGCTGTAGGACAGGGACAGTTAATGATGATCTACCAGAAACTGTTTGCTGAATACAATCAGGGATCTGCACAGATTCTGATCACAAAAGAGACGATGCTTAATGACGAGAGAAGATATAACGCCAAGAATACATTTGAAGAATTACTAAAACTCGGCGTGATCCCGATCGTAAATGAAAACGATACGGTATCGACAGAAGAGATCGAGTTTGGTGACAATGATACCTTATCTGCAGTCGTAACTGCGGTTGTACAAGGTGATCTATTGATCCTCCTGACAGATATTGACGGACTTTATACGGATGACCCACACAAGAATCCACTGGCCAAACTGATCCCAGAAGTACCAGTCTTAGATGAAAAGATCGGAAGAATGGCAAAAGGAGCTGTAACTAAGGTCGGAACTGGCGGAATGGAAACAAAGATCGCAGCAGCCAATATCGTAACAGATGCTGGAGCAGATATGGTGATCGTAAACAGCAATAATTTAAATAATGTCAATAAAGTTGTTGCAGGAGAAGAGATCGGAACATTATTCTTAGCACACAAACGACCAGACTTTGATTTCAAGAAATATTTAACAGAACGCCCATATTTTAAGGCATAATAAGATAAAATAATGTATTATATAGAAAGGAAATATTACAGATGAAAGAAAAAGATATTCAAAGAATTAATGAATTATACAATCTGGATAAATCCATTGGGTTAACACCAGAACAGAAAGAAGAACAGAGAAAGTTAAGACATGAATACATCCAGTCTGTTCGTGCAAACTTAAGAGTACAGCTTAATAATGTAAGTATCAAAAATGAAGATGGATCGATCACTCCATTAAAACCAAAAGGATTAAACTAGAGCAGATAAAACAGATGGAGATAGATGCAAACCGCACCGAAAAGGAGGCATTCATAATGTTAGAACAACTAGGAAAACAGGCAAAAGAAGCATCGGTAATTCTTGGAAAAGCAGGGATTGAAGATAAGAATGAAGTATTAAGAGAAGCAGCCAAATGTCTGGTACAGAATCAGGAATATATCTTAAGTGAGAATTATAAAGATGTAGAGAATGCAAAAAGCAATGATATGAGCGAGGCGTTGATCGATCGTTTATCCCTGAATCCTGACCGTATCGAAGCAATGGCAGAAGGACTTCGTCAGGTAGCTGAACTACATGATCCAATTGGTTCTGTAGAACATATGCAGAAAACACCGAATGGACTTTTGATTGGTAAGAAAACAGTACCATTAGGAGTTGTCGGTATCATCTACGAATCAAGACCAAACGTAACAGCAGATGCATTTGCACTATGTTTTAAGACAGGAAATGCATGCCTTCTTCGTGGTGGAAGTGATGCGATCAATTCAAATCTTGCGATCACAAATGTGATCCAGAGTGCACTAGAATCCTGCAATATGCCAAAATACAGCATTCAGCTGCTGACAGATACAAGCCGTGAGACAGCTACAAAGATGATGCAGTTAAATGAATACTTAGATGTTCTGATCCCAAGAGGTGGTGCAGGACTCATTCAGAGTGTTGTAAAGAATTCTACAGTGCCAGTGATCGAGACAGGAACAGGAAATTGTCATGTATACGTAGATGAATTTGCCCAGAAAGACATGGCAGTTAATATCATCATCAATGCAAAGACACAGAGGCTTGGAACATGCAATACATGTGAGTCTCTAGTATTACATAAAAATATCTTAGAAAGCCATGGTCCAGCAATCATTGAAGCTTTATTAGCCAAAGGAGTACAGGTACGTGGAGATGAGAGAATTTGTGCTTTAAATGATCAGGTCATCCCTGCAACAGAAGAAGACTGGGGAACAGAATACTTAGATTCTATCATCTCTGTGAAAACTGTTGACAGCTTTGACGAAGCAGTGGCACATATCAATCATTATAATACGGGGCATTCGGAAGCAATTGTCACGGATTCTTACCAGAATGCACAGGAATTCTTAAATCAGATCGATGCAGCAGCCGTTTATGTTAATGCATCCACGAGATTTACCGATGGATTTGAGTTTGGATTCGGAGCAGAGATCGGAATCAGTACCCAGAAGATTCATGCCAGAGGACCAATGGGATTAGATGCACTGACAACCAGCAAATTCATCATTTATGGAAATGGACAGATCCGTAAATGATAGAATATAAAAGCCAGAATTGTAAATTATTTCAGGATCTTAAGAAAATCTGAAGAAAAATATATTTTTTTTGTATGCAAATGCAAAGAAATTGTTAAAAAAACATTGAAAAATAAAAGAGACTATGGTATTATAAGTCTTGTGTTCAAAGGAGTTTTCATTTTATGAGAACTCTTTTTTTTCGCAATGGAAAAAAATGTAAAGAAGAAAGGAAGGCTTAAAATGGCATTGTTTACATTTAGCGGCGGTGTTCATCCGGCAGATGGTAAAGAATTTGCAAAGAATTCACCAATCACCGAATACCTGCCAAAAGGAGATGTTGTTTTACCTTTAGGTCAGCACATCGGTGCTCCTGCACAGCCAATCGTTAGCAAGGGAGACCAGGTGTTAGTAGGCCAGAAGGTGGCAGAAGCTGGAGGATTTGTATCCGCGAATATTTTCAGCTCTGTTTCAGGAACTGTAAAGGCGATCGAGCCAAGAATGACTCCAGCAGGAGCAAAAGTTAACTCTATCGTAATTGAGAATGATGGAGAATTCAAAGAGGCTGCCTTTGAGGCAAAACCTTATGATCAGATGTCTAAAGATGATGTTTTAGCAGCGATCAAAGAAGCTGGAATCGTAGGACTTGGTGGAGCCGGATTCCCAACACATGTGAAATTAGCGCCAAAAGATCCAGATGCGATCGAATATATCATCGTAAATGGAGCTGAGTGTGAACCTTATATCACAGGTGACTACCGCATCTTAATGGAGACACCAGAACTTTTAATTGAAGGATTAAATATCGTACTTGATATGTTCCCAAAAGCAAAAGGTATCATTGGTATTGAAGATAATAAAAAAGATGCAATTGCTAAAGTAGAAGCATTAGTAAAAGGTGATGCAAGAATCAGCGTTGCTACATTAAAGACAAAATACCCACAGGGTGCAGAACGTTCTTTGATTTATGCAACAACAGGAAGAAGCATCAACTCCAGCATGTTACCAGCAGATGCAGGATGCATCGTAGATAACGTAGCTACGATCGTAGCGATCAAAGAAGCTGTCAAAGATGGTAAACCATTATACGAACGTGTTGTGACAGTTACTGGAGATGCGATCAAGAATCCAAGCAACTTTAAAGTACGTACAGGAACAAACGTACAGGAACTGATCGAAGCAGCCGGTGGATTTAAAACACAGCCTGAGAAGATCATTTCTGGTGGACCTATGATGGGTATGGCAATGTTTACAACAGACGTACCAGCTGTCAAAACATTCTCATGCTTCTTAGCATTCACAAAAGATGAAGTTGCTGCGAACCAACCAAGCAATTGTATTCGTTGTGGAAGATGTGTAAGCGTCTGTCCGCAGAAGCTGATGCCAGCAAAATTATCTGTATTAGCAGATCATAATCAGTTTGACGAGTTTGAGAAACTTTATGGAGCAGAATGCGTTGAGTGTGGATCTTGTTCATTTATCTGTCCAGCAAAACGTAACCTTGCACAGTCCATGAAGACAGGTCGTAAACAGGTATTAGCTAACCGTAGAAAGAAATAAAGGAGAGATACATATGAGCGAAACATTATATCATGTGTCAGCCAATCCTCATGTCAGAGATAATGGCTCAACACAAAAGATTATGTTAGATGTTATCATCGCATTACTACCCGCTACAATTTTTGGTATCTATATCTTTGGAGCATCTGCGGCACTGACAGTTGCAATTTCTGTTGCTACCTGTGTTGTCGTTGAGTATATTTACCAGAAACTTATGAAACAGCCAATCACTGTAGGTGACTTAAGTGCGGCATTGACCGGACTGTTACTTGCATTAAACTTACCATCAGGAGCACCATTCTGGATGCCGATCCTTGGTGGAATCTTCGCGATCATCGTTGTAAAACAGGTGTTCGGTGGATTGGGACAGAACTTTATGAACCCAGCCCTTGGTGCAAGATGTTTCTTAATGATCTCATTTGCAGCAAGAATGACAACATTTACATATGATGGTGTAACAACAGCAACACCACTTGCTGTTATGGAACAGGGAAAAAGCGTAGATGTTATGAAATCATTCTTAGGATTCGTTCCTGGAACAATTGGTGAAACATCTGCATTATTACTGATCATCGGTGGAGCATACTTAGTATTTAAGAAAGTCATCTCTCCGATCATCCCATGTGTTTACATTGCAGTTGTAGCAATCTTCGTACTGATCTTCGGTGGTCATGGATTTGATCTATCTTACATGGCAGCACAGATCTTCAGTGGTGGATTAATGTTAGGTGCGATCTTCATGGCAACAGACTACGTAACATCTCCAATTACAAAGAACGGAAAGATCATCTATGCGATCGTTCTTGGTATTTTAACTGGATTATTCCGTCTGTTCGGACCAATGGCAGAAGGTGTATCTTACTCAATCATCATTGCAAACTTATTAGTTCCACTGATCGAGAGAGTGACAGTACCAACTCCATTTGGAATCGTAAAAAAAGGAGGTAAGAGCAATGAATAAGAATCTCGTAATGGATTGTATCAAATTATGTGTGATCACATTAATTGCAGGACTCCTTTTAGGTATCGTATATAATGTAACAAAAGCACCGATCGCCGCACAGGAAGAAAAGACAAAACAGGAAGCTTACAAAGCCGTATTCAAAGATGCAGCGAAATTCGATACAGTAAAATTAGACCAGAAAGACGTAGCAGCTGTCTTAAAGAAAAATGATCTTGGACAGAACACGATTTCTGAAGTTGTAAAAGCAGTTGACAAAAATGGAAAAGAACTTGGATACGTATTCTCTGTAACAAACCCAGAAGGATACGGTGGAGATGTATCTTTATCTGTAGGTGTTAGAGATGATGGAACAGTCAATGGTTATGAAACATTATCTATCAGCGAAACAGCTGGTTTAGGTATGAAAGCCAAAGAACCAGAATTCAAGAGTAATTTTAAAAACAAAAAAGCAGACAAATTTGAAGTTGTAAAAGATGGATCTGGTAAGAACGATGATTCTAAAGTAGATGCCATCAGTGGTGCAACGATCACAAGCCGTGCTGTCACAAGTGCAGTTAACAGCTGTGTTGCATATTCAAAGAGCCTGAAGGGAGGTAATTAAACATGAAACCAAATCCAATGGAACGATTGATTAATGGTATCGTAAAAGAAAACCCTACCTTCGTCTTAATGTTAGGTATGTGTCCTACATTAGCAGTAACAACATCTGCGATCAACGGTGCAGGAATGGGACTTTCAACAACAGCCGTATTAATGTTTTCTAACATGATCATTTCAGCATTAAGAAATGTCATCCCTGATCGTGTACGTATTCCAGGATATATCGTAGTTATCGCATCTCTGGTAACAATCGTACAGTTCTTATTACAGGGATATGTTCCAGCAGTTAACGACGCATTAGGATTATACATCCCACTGATCGTAGTAAACTGTATCATCCTTGGACGTGCAGAATCCTTTGCAGCAAAGAACGGACCGATCAACTCCTTCTTTGACGGACTTGGAATGGGACTTGGATTTACTGTAGCCTTAACAATTTTAGGAGCATTCCGTGAATTATTAGGAGCAGGTCAGATCTTCGGAATGCAGGTAATGCCATCTGCATACGAACCAATCACAATCTTTATCCTGGCACCTGGAGCATTCTTCGTACTTGCATGCTTAGTAGCGATCCAGAATAAAGTTAAGAGCAAAAAACCTAAAAAAGCCGGAGAAGCAACAAGTGGTGGATGCGGAGATTGTTCTCACTGCGGAAACAGCGCTTGCGGTTCCAGAAGCTTTTTTGATACAACTGTGGATGACAAATAAGGAGGATTAAGATGAAAAGTTTACTGTTAATTGCCATCGGTTCAGCGCTGGTAAATAACGTCGTATTAAGCCAGTTCCTTGGTTTATGTCCTTTCCTTGGAGTTTCTAAGAAAGTTGAGACAGCAGCCGGAATGGGTGCAGCCGTTCTCTTCGTTATTACTATCGCATCAGCAGTTACAAATTTAATTTATACATTTTTATTAGTACCAACAGATTTAACATACTTAAATACGATCGTATTTATCCTGGTAATCGCAGCATTAGTACAGTTCGTAGAAATGGTATTAAAGAAATCTATGCCAGCATTATATGAATCTCTGGGAGTATTCCTTCCACTGATCACAACAAACTGTGCAGTTCTTGGTACAGCATTAACAAACGTACAGAACGACTATAGTTTCATCGCCAGCGTAGTCAATGGTATCGGTATCTCTTTAGGATTCCTGATCGCTATTGTTATCCTTGCTGGTATCCGTGAAAAGATGGAATACAACAACATCCCAGAATCTTTCAAAGGAATGCCTATCACACTGTTAACAGCAGGATTAATGGCAATCGCATTCTTCGGATTCTCAGGACTTATTTAGGAGGTAAAGAAGATGAATATATCAGCAATTTTACTTGCCATGGTTGTTGTCGGAGGAACCGGTCTGCTTATCGCAATCTTACTGGGAATTGCCTCAGAGAAATTTAAAGTTCCTGTAGACGAGAAGGAAGTAGCCATCCGTGCAGAACTTCCAGGAAATAACTGTGGTGGTTGTGGATACGCAGGTTGTGATGGACTTGCAAAAGCAATCGCAAATGGAGAAGCACCAGTGAACGGCTGTCCAGTTGGTGGAGCAGCTGCAGCTGAGAAGATCAGTGCGATCATGGGTGTAGAAGCAGGAGAATTCGTGAAGAAAGTTGCATTCGTAAAATGTGCCGGAACTTGCGAAAAAGCATCTGACAAATACCAGTACTCAGGAGTTCAGAGCTGTATCGAAGCGATGAACGTACCAGGTGCAGGACCAAAAGGATGCGAATTTGGATGTATGGGATTTGGAAGCTGTGCAGCAGTATGTCCAGAAAATGCGATCTCTATCGTGAACGGAATCGCTCACATCGATGAAGAAGCATGTGTAGGATGTGGAAAATGTGCAGAAACATGTCCAAAAGCATTGATCGACCTTGTACCAGAAAACAAGAAAACAAGAGTACAGTGTAGCTCTAAAGAATTCGGTAAAAACGTTATGTCTGTATGTAAAGCAGGATGTATCGGATGTAAAGCATGCGAAAAAGTATGTAAACTTGGAGCGATCAAAGTTGAAAACAACATCGCACAGATCGATTATGATAAATGTGTAGGTTGTGGATTATGTGCAGGTAAATGTCCAAAAGGAATCATTACAGGAAAGAAATTAGTTCCTAAGAAACCAGCACCAAAGAAAGAAGCTTAATCTTTGTTTATATCATTATAATAATAAAGAAGCAGGAGATTCGAGAGATCAGAATCTCCTGCTTTTTTCTGCTTCTATTCATGGAAAAAAAGAATACTATTATAATAGGAAGAAAAAGGATTCCTGACATGAAATTTCTCGAACTTCGGCAAAAAGATGTGATCAATTGTAATACAGGAGAATGTTTAGGCTTTGTCCTAGACCTCGAATTTGAAATCCATACGGGTAAGATCTGTTATCTGATCGTTCCTAAAACAACGAAGATGCTCATATGCGTTGGCAAGAATAAAGTTTACAAAATCCCCTACAAATGCATTGTAAGGATTGGCAGAGATACGATTCTAGTCGATATCAACGAAAAAGAATGCCTGAAATAAAAGAAAAGCTTTCTTTTCTAGAGAAAAAATGATATACTTCAAGCAGTAAAAACACGGAGGTACAAGAAGATGAGATGCCCATATTGTGGAAGTGAGAATTCCAGAGTCGTAGATTCCAGACCGGCAGAAGACAACAATGCGATCCGTAGAAGAAGACAATGCGACGAATGCGGAAAACGTTTTACAACTTATGAGAAGATAGAGACAGAACCGTTGAGTGTCATCAAGAAAGACAAGACACGACAACTCTACGATCGAAACAAGATCCGGAATGGAATCGTACAATCCTGTCACAAACTTCCAGTATCCATGGGACAGATCGAAGCAGCGATCGATGAGATCGAGACAAAGATCTATAACATGGGAACAAGAGAAGTCGAAACATCCGTGATCGGAGAGATGGTCATGGACAAATTAAAGGATTTGAATGAAGTTGCATATGTAAGATTTGCAGCCATTTACCGTGAATTCAAAGATGTGAACACATTTATGAGTGAATTAAAGAAATTATTAAAATAATCACAATTGTTTTGAATAAACAAGATTGTAAAAATATTACTTTTATGATAAACTAACCATATCATTTTGAAACCAGCTTCCTTTTTGAGAAGAGAAGGAGTTGAGTACTATTTATCAGGAAGTAATCACAGGAATCGTCAGTGGAGTGAATGGAAAGCTCATCCACGTAGAAGTAGAGATCAGAAACGGCCTGCCATATTTTACAATGGTAGGCTATCTTTCCAAAGAATCCATGGAAGCAAAAGAACGGGTCGCATCAGCACTGCGCTCCATCGGCCATCCATTACCGTCGATGAAGATCACCGTTAATTTATCCCCAGCCAATATAAGAAAGAACGGAACCGCGTTCGATTTTCCGATCGCCGTGGCCTTTTTAGGATGCCTGAATTTAATTGATGCAAGCAAGTTAGATGACATCTGTATTATGGGAGAATTAGGATTAAACGGCAAGATCAGAGGTGTAGGAAACTGTCTTCCGATCGTTTTAGAAGCAAGAAAACAAGGCATTCACAAGTTCTTTGCGGCAAGTGAAGATGAGAATTCTCTAAGAGGGATCGAAGATATTGAAGTAGTATTTATGGATAGTTTACAGGATGTCCTGGACTATTTTCATGGAACATATCAGCAAAAAAGTTGCAGAAGTGCAACAACTTATCAGAAGGAAGAGTCAGAAGAAGACTTCAGTGATATCATCGGACAACAACATTTAAAAAGAGCGATGGAGATCGCAGTCACTGGAAGACATCATCTATTGGTCATTGGTTCTCCAGGTTCAGGAAAAACAATGGCAGCCAGAAGGATTCCGACCATTCTCCCACAACTATCAAAAGAAGAGAAGATGGAAGTTCAGGCAATCTATGATGCCACTGGAATTCCGCGGTATTTAGAAGACAATACCAGACCATTTCGCCAGCCACATCCAATGATCCCGAAAGCCGCATTCCTTGGAGGCGGCAAGACGCCGACGGCAGGAGAGATCACACTAGCACATCATGGCATTTTATTTCTGGACGAATTTATGGAATTTAAAACAGAATGTATCGAAGCACTCAGACAGCCACTGGAAGATGGAACGATCGATATCACCAGAAATGGGATCTACCACAAGTTTCCGGCAGATTTTCAACTGATCGCCACCATGAATCCATGTCCTTGTGGTTATGGATTGGAAGATGGGATCTGCCGATGTACTTATCATGAAAAAAAGCGTTATCTAAAGAAATTGTCCGGTCCGATCTTAGACCGTTTTGACATGGTCCTATGTCTAAGTAAAAAAGAGGCTGATACACAAAAGATACAAAAAGAGAGTCAAGAAACATCCAATCAGATCAAAGAACGCATCGAAACAACTATCCAAAGAGAAAAAAAGTTATTAAAAAACTATCAATGCAGTGATACCAGCCATTTAAGCCACATACAGTTAAACAAGTTCCTTCATTTATCCAAAGAATGCAAAGAGATTTTAGATATGGCCTATCGATCTGGCAAGATCACAAGACGAGGAATGGATAAGATTTTAAAAGTAGCCCTGACGATCATGCTTATGGAAAATGAATCAGAGATCAAACCGATCCACCTGATGGAAGCCATGACTTTCAGAAATACAGGGTTTATCAAAGAGGTGCTTGAATATGGAAGATAAATTATATTGGTATTGGCTATGCGGCAAAGTTCTATTACCGATCAAGAAGCAAAAAGAATTGATGGATATCTTCATTCATCCAAAAGAACTCTATAAGATCAACCCAGAAATCTTAAAAGAACACATGACAGAACTTGAATACAATCGTTTCGTTCATTCAAGAGATGAAACAGCGATCCAGAAAGACTATGAAGCCCTGCATCGTGAAAATATCCGTTTTATCATTCAAAAAGAAGCTGCTTACCCGAATCGATTAAGAAAGATCTACGATGCGCCATATGGGATTTTTCAAAAAGGTCAGCCATATGAAGAAAAAGAACTGTCAATAGCGATCGTTGGATCAAGATATCCGACAACTTATGGATTCGAAATCTCAAAAAAGTTCGCAAAAGAGCTGGCTCAGCAAGGCGTACAGATTGTAAGTGGACTCGCAAGGGGCGTAGATGGGACGGTTCACCGTGAAATAATCGACAAAAAAGGACAGGCTGTTGGGGTTCTAGGATGTGGGATCGATCTCATTTACCCAAAAGAAAATTTTCAGTTATTTTATGACATGTATGCGAATCAGACAGTTATTTCTGAGTACCCGCCAGGCAGTGAACCGCTCAAATGGCATTTTCCAGAAAGGAACCGCATCATCAGTGGATTAAGTGACGGAATCCTCGTCACAGAAGCCAGAGCAAGGAGCGGATCGCTGATCACGGCGGATTGCGGGCTTGATCAGAACAAAGAAGTGTTCGCAGTTCCCGGAATGATCACAGACAAACATTGCCAAGGGTGTCATGGATTGATCAAACAAGGTGCAAAATTAGTTGAAAATGTCGACGATATTTTAACAGAATTTTCAGAATTCACGGGATTTTCACGAAAATTTCCAAAGCATAGTGTAAAATCTCTTGCAAAGGCAGAAAAAAGGGTGTATGATATGTTGAGTTTGAAACCGAAATATATTGATGAGATCTTAAGTACATCCCAAGATTCTTATGAAGAAGTGATCCAAGCTTTATTTCAATTAGAAGCGAAAGGATATATCAAACAGATCCATCAGAACTTATATATCAAAAAAATGTAAACAAGGGGTAATACTATATGCCAAAATATCTAGTTATCGTCGAATCACCGGCGAAAGCCAAAACAATCAAAAAGTTCCTGGGCAGGAATTACGAAGTGATCGCGTCCAACGGGCATGTTCGCGATCTGCCAAAGAGTACCTTGGGAATAGATATCGAGAATGACTTTGAACCAAAGTATATTACGATCCGTGGGAAGGGTGAAGTATTAGCAGCTCTTCGCAAAGCGGTAAAAAAAGCAGACAAAGTATACCTCGCGACTGACCCGGACCGTGAAGGAGAAGCCATCTCATGGCATTTATATTACGCATTAAAACTGGAGAACAAAAACTACAGCCGAATCACATTTAATGAGATTACAAAAACAGCTGTCAAAGACTCCATCAAACACGCAAGAGACATCGATATGAACTTAGTCGATGCACAGCAGGCAAGACGTGTTCTGGACCGAATCGTAGGATACCAGATCAGTCCGATCCTCTGGGCAAAGATCAAACGAGGTTTAAGTGCTGGACGAGTTCAGTCCGTAGCTCTACGCCTGATCTGTGACAGAGAAGAAGAAATCAATCTGTTTATTCCACAGGAATACTGGTCCTTAGAAGCCTTATTAGATGTCAAAGGAAGCAAAAAGCCTTTAGAAGCGAAACTTGTTGGAACCAAAGATCAGAAAATGGAGATCCACAGTGAAGAAGAGATGAATGAGATCTTATCCTATTTAAAAGGAAAAGAATTCACAGTAGAAGGGGTAAAAGTTACCGAACGATTAAAGAAAAGCCCACTTCCATTTACAACAAGTACGCTGCAGCAGGATGCATCCAGCAAGTTAAATTTTGCACCACAGAAAACCATGCGTATCGCACAGCAGTTATACGAAGGTGTGAACATCAAAGGACAGGGAACGGTCGGTCTGATCACATACTTACGTACAGACTCCACACGTATCTCTGTGGAAGCTGATGCAGCAGCGAAAGAATATATCAAGGAAGCTTATGGAGCAGAGTTTGTTGGAGCAGGAACTGTCGCCAAGAAAGACGACAAGAAAGTACAGGATGCACATGAAGCCATCCGACCAACCTACATGACAAACTCACCAGCAAGCATCAAAGACGAACTATCAAGAGATCAGTTCCGTTTATATCAGCTGATCTGGAACCGTTTCATGGCAAGCCGTATGGCACCAGCCAAATACGAGAATACATCCGTAAAGATCGCTGCTGGAGATTATCGTTTTAATGCATCCGCAAGCAAGATCGCCTTCGATGGATTCCTATCCGTATACAACATTAACAATGAGAAATCCGAAGGAAATGTAATGTTAAAATCCATCGATGAAGATACCAAACTTACATTGAATGATTTAGAACCAAAACAGCATTTTACACAGCCACCAGCTCATTATACAGAAGCATCTTTAGTTAAGACACTAGAAGAGTTTGGAATTGGACGTCCAAGTACTTACGCACCAACGATCTCAACGATCACAGCAAGACGTTATGTTGTCAAAGAAAAGAAGAACTTATACGTCACAGAGCTTGGAGAAGCAGTCAACAACATGATGAAGAAAGCATTTGCAAGTATCGTCGATGTGAACTTCACAGCGATGATGGAAGGTCTGCTTGATATGGTAGAAGAAGGTAAAGTCCATTGGAAATCCGTTATTGAAAACTTCTACCCAGACTTTGAGATCGCAGTGAAGAATGCAGAAAAAGAATTAGAGAAGATCAAGATCGAAGACGAAGTCACAGACGTTATCTGCGATGAATGTGGAAGAAATATGGTCGTGAAGTACGGACCATATGGGAAATTCCTTGCATGCCCTGGATTCCCAGAATGCAGAAATACAAAACCACATTTTGAAAAAGTCGGAATCCCATGCCCAATGTGCGGCGGAGAAGTTGTCTTAAAGAAAACGAAAAAAGGAAGAAAATATTACGGATGTGAAAATAATCCGGAATGCGAATTTATGTCATGGCAGAAACCATCCACAGTCAAATGTGAAAAATGCGGAAGCTATATGATCGAAAAAGGTAAGAAGCTTGTATGCTCTAGCAAGGAATGTGGATTCGTATGCAGCATGCCAGAAGATGCAAAAGAGAAAGAGACTTCCGGGGAGTCAGTGTCAAAATAAGGAGAAAAAATATAGATGAGTAGTATACAATTACTAGATAAAACAAGAAAGATCAATAAATTACTTCATAATAACAATTCACAGAAAGTTGTATTTAACGATATCTGTAAAGTTCTGACAGAAGTAATGAATTCAAACGTCCTTGTCATCAGTAAAAAAGGAAAGATCTTAGGTAAAAATGAAGCAGACCACATCGAAGTGCTTCATCAGCTGATCTCAGGAAATGTCAAAGATTATGTTGATTTTTCACTAAATGAAAGACTATTAACGATCCTTTCCACCAATGAAAACGTCAGCCTTTCCACACTGGGATTTGAGTCAGACGTTGATGATTATTATGCGATCATCGCACCGATCGATATCGCAGGAGAGAGATTCGGAACATTATTTATGTACCGCCAGAGAGAAAATTATTCCATTGATGATATTATCTTAGCGGAATATGGAACAACCGTTGTCGGACTTGAAATGTTAAGATCTGTAAGTGAAGAAGTGGAACAGGAACGAAGAAAGAAAGGAATCGTTGATTCCGCGATCAGTACGTTATCCTTCACAGAACACAAAGCAGTGATCCATATCTTAGAAGAATTAGAAGGCAATGAAGGAGTCTTAGTTGCAAGTAAGATCGCAGACAGATTCGGGATCACAAGATCCGTTGTCGTAAACGCACTAAGGAAACTAGAAAGTGCCGGAGTTGTTGAAACAAGATCCTCCGGTATGAAAGGAACTTATATTAAGGTAGTGAATGACTTTATATTTGACGAGATCACAAAGCTTGATTAATCCTTTTAGAATTAAAGAAAAAGTTCTTGCAAAGAAGGATAAGGTTTGATATACTGTCATAGGTAAAAATAAACACGCTATTGGAATTCTGGTAAGTGCCCAAGAGGTTTGTCAGAACGATGAAAATAGCGGAAGCAAAAACTAAAGGAGATTTAAAATGAGCGTTATTTCAATGAAACAGTTACTTGAAGCAGGTGTACATTTCGGACATCAGACAAGAAGATGGAACCCTAAAATGGCACCATACATCTACACAGAGCGTAATGGTATCCATATCATCGACTTACAGAAATCTGTAGGAATGGTTGACGATGCTTACAACGCAGTAAAAGATTGTGTAGCACAGGGTGGAAAGATTCTGTTCGTAGGAACAAAGAAACAGGCTCAGGATTCTATTCAGGCTGAAGCAGAACGTTGCGGAATGTTCTACGTAAACCAGAGATGGTTAGGTGGAATGATGACTAACTTCAAGACAATCGAATCTAGAATCGCTAGACTGAAAAAGATCAAAGAGATGGAAGAAGACGGAACATTTGACGTACTTCCAAAGAGAGAAGTTTTAGAACTTAACAAAGAAAAAGACAAATTACAGAAGAACTTAGGTGGAATCGAAGAAATGGGTGGACTTCCAGACATGATCTTCGTTGTAGACCCTAAGAAAGAAAGCATCTGTGTACAGGAAGCACATACTTTAGGAATTCCTCTTGTTGGAATCGCAGATACAAACAGCGATCCTGAAGAATTAGATTATATCATCCCAGGAAACGATGATGCGATCCGTGCAGTAAAACTGATCACATCTGCTATGGCTGATGCAGTTATCGAAGCAAACCAGGGAATCGATGCAGACTCTGAAGAAGTTGCAGAAGACGCTGAATAATTTATTCACATTTTCATTTTAGGAGGAAAAGAATCATGGCTATCACAGCAGCAATGGTAAAAGAATTAAGAGAAATGACTGGTGCCGGAATGATGGATTGTAAGAAAGCTCTTACAAAGACAGAAGGAGACATGGACGCAGCAGTTGAATTTTTAAGAGAAAACGGTCTTGCAAAAGCAGCAAAGAAAGCTGGACGTATCGCAGCTGAAGGACTTGTTGCAGTAGCATTATCTGATGATGCAAAAGAAGCAGCTATCGTTGAAGTTAACTCTGAAACAGACTTCGTAGCTAAGAATGATACATTCAAAGCATACGTAGCAGAAGTAGCTGATCAGGCTCTTACAACAGCAGCAGCAGACATCGAAGGATTCTTAGCAGAAGATTCTAAAGCAGAAGCTGGAAAAACTGTTAAAGAAGCATTAGATGGAAAAATCGCTGTTATCGGAGAGAACTTAAACATCCGTAGATTCGCTAAAGTATCTGCAGCAGACGGATTTGTTGCATCTTACATCCACGCTGGTGGTAAGATCGGTGTATTAGTAGAAGTTGCTACAGACGTAGTTAACGACGAGATCAAAGAGATGGCTAAAAACGTAGCAATGCAGGTTGCAGCTATTTCTCCAAAATACACAAGCAGAGATGAAGTTTCTAAAGATTACATCGAACATGAAACAGAAATCTTAAAAGTTCAGGCTATGAACGAAAACCCAGACAAACCAGAAAACATCATCGAAAAGATGATCGTTGGACGTCTGAACAAAGAATTAAAAGAAGTATGTCTGTTAGATCAGGCTTATGTTAAAGCTGAAGACGGAAAACAGGCAGTTGGAAAATACGTAGAACAGGTTGCTAAAGCAAACGGAGCTAATGTTACAATCAAAGGATTCGTTCGTTTTGAAACTGGTGAAGGTATTGAAAAGAAAGAAGAAGACTTTGCGGCTGAGGTTGCTGCTCAGTTGAAATAATTTGATTTCTTTGTTTTGGAATTGAATAGAATTTGAATTTTTATGACACACATCACTTTTGTGGTGTGTGTTTTTGTATGGAATTTAAATGAATTGATAAGATTTGCTAATAATATATAAATAAGAAAATAAAGATATGACAACTTTGTTTCAAATGTAATAATATATTAATGAATAACGAAGGAGTGCATTTTGAGATTTTGCGATTTATTTACAGAGTATAAAATAGAAATAAAAAAATTTGATAAGGCTAGTAAGGGTGTATCATGGAAAAAATTACCATGGCAAAATAAACTTTTGACTATATTGATTGTGATAATAACGATAGTATGGACAATTTTTTATGTTCGTAATATGCAACAAATGGCTAATTGGACATTAGCGATATTGCTTATAGTAATAGCGATTGGATTGCAAATAGAAGAAACCACTTCAATGTTAAAATTTAGATTAAAGAAAATTAGTAGGAAATATTCTAAAAAACGTATGAAAAAGGTAATTAATTTATTAAAGAAACATCAAATTAATATACATAATATTGAGGGCATGAAGCTGTTAATAGAGGAAGCAGAAAAACAAAAAAGAAAAGGTGACTGTTTTCAAGATTTTAAAAAAATATTAAAAAATATAGGTGTAGTAATTACGACAATAGGATTGTTTGGACAAAAAGAAGTGTTGTATGAGAAATTCTGGGGTGAATTGGCGATAGCAACTAAAATACATCTTGTGGGAATTATAATGTTGCTTGTTGTATTAGGTTATGTTTTAGCTCCACTTATCATACAAATTATATCTCCAGATTATTATATGTATGATAAGTTTATTGAAGATCTTAGACAAGTTGTTCTTTTTTATTCTAGTAATCAGGAGAATATATAAAGAAAAATTGAATAAAAGGATATTAAAAAAATTTGGTTTGAATCTAATTATTAGGACACGTAGCTTCCGATTGATATATGTTTTTATTGTGGATAACTTGTTGGTAGAAAGTATATGTATGATCTGCTATACTATATTATAGAAATAAGAAAGCTGTAAAAGTTGATTTCTTAAATTTTATATTTAATAATTGAAATTATATGGCGTATATAACAAGAGAGGAAGAATTATGATGAATTCAAAATCTGAAGAATTAATATCTGGTTTGACAACTGCATTTATTGATCAATCTAGTAATTCAAATTTAGCATACCGGCCAGAATTTATATACAACGATTATAAACAAGGGAAGAAAGTTCTTGTTTCTTTGGAACAAGAATTAAAACGATGTGATGAATTTTTTATCAGTGTAGCATTTATTACTGATAGTGGATTTGAATCTCTATCTATGATTTTAAAAGAACTAGAACAAAAAGGTGTTCCAGGGAAAATTCTTACAACAGACTATTTAACTTTTAGTCAACCAAAAGCATTAGATCGATTGGCTCAATTGAAAAATATTGAATTGAAAATGTTTCGAACCAATTCTGAAGTGGGTGGATTTCATACAAAAGGATATATATTTCGAGAAGATGAATTATATCGAATTATCATAGGAAGTTCCAACATGACATCCAGTGCAATTACAAAAAATAGAGAATGGAATACAAAGATTGTTTCTACAGAACAAGGAGAAGTTGCACAAGAAATTTTAAATGAATTCAAGAATTTATGGATATCACCAAATAGTCAATATTATGAAGAATTCATTGAGGATTATAAAGAGCAATATTTACAAAATCAAATCATCATAAAACAGCAAAGACAAGCAGCAAAAGAACAAATTGTTGATTTCGAAAGCTATAAATTAAAACCAAATAAGATGCAGTTAGCTTTTATTAATAATCTTATGAAGATGAGATCAGAAGGAATAGAAAAGGCTTTGTTATTATCCAGTACAGGAACTGGAAAGACTTATGCATCGGCATTTGCTGTTCGAGAGCTAGGATATCAGAAGGTTTTATTCTTAGTACATAGAAACCAAATTGCGGAACAAGCATTAAAATCATACCAAAAAGTTTTTGGACCATCTGTTAAAATGGGATTAGTTACTGGTAAATCTCATGATTATGATGCAGATTTTATTTTTGCAACAGTACAGACATTGTCTAAAAAAGAAAATTTAGAAAGATTTGCAAGAGATCATTTTGAATGTTGCATCTATGATGAAGCTCATCATACCTCAGCAGATAGTTATAAAAAGGTTATGGATTACTTTACTCCACAATTTACACTGGGAATGACAGCAACACCTGATAAAAGAGATGATCATATAGAAGGTCGTAATATTTATGAGATCTTTGATCACAACATTGCATACGAGATTCGATTGCAAAAAGCAATGGAAGAAGATTTATTATGTCCATTTCATTATTTTGGAATTACCGATTTAGAAATTGTTGATGATACAATGGTCAATGGAAACAAATTGACAAAAGAAGAAAAGCTACAGAATTTTAGATTTTTGACTTCAGATGAACGTGTAAAATATGTGATGGAACAGGCAGAATACTATGGCTACAGTGGTAATCGAGTAAAAGGTTTGATCTTTTGCAGCAGAATTGAAGAAGCAAATGAATTATCAAAGAAATTTAATGAATATGGTTGGCGTACATTAGCATTAAGCGGCGCAGATTCAGAAGAAGTTCGAAGAGATGCGATTGAACGTTTGGTTAATGATGATATCAATGAGTTAGATTATATTTTATCAGTGGATATTTTCAGTGAAGGGGTTGATGTACCAGAGATTAATCAGGTCATTATGCTAAGACCAACACAGTCACCGATTGTATTTATCCAACAATTAGGACGAGGACTTCGAAAAGCAGAAGATAAAGAATATGTGGTGATACTTGATTTTATTGGAAATTATAAGAATAATTTTATGATACCGATTGCTTTATCTGGGGATCGTAGTTATAACAAGGATAATGTGCGGCGTTATATTATGGAAGGAAGCAGAATTATTCCAGGAAGTTCTACAATACATTTTGATGAAATTAGTAAGAAACAGATTTATCAAGCGATTGATGCTGCCAATTTTAGTGATTTAAAATTAATTAAGGAAAATTATTTTAACTTGAAAAATAAATTGGGACGTATTCCTAAGTTGACAGAATTTGATCAGTATGGTGAGATGGACGTATGTAGAATCTTTGATAATAGTAATCTTGGCTCATATTATAAGTTTTTAGTTAAATATGAAAAAGATTATACGGTACGATTAAATGATAAAGAAGAGAAAATAATAGAATTTATTTCAAAGAAGATTGCAAATGGGAAAAGAATACATGAGTTAGAGTTATTATCTTTGATGATTGAATATAGGCATGGATTGATTGGAAGGTTACAAAATAATTTAAAAGAAAGATATGGAATAACGTTAAAAGATGAGGGGATTCAAAATATCATAAATGTAATGACAAATGAATTTCCAACAGGTTCTGGAAAGAAGACATATAAAGAATGTATTCTTATGGAACAGGAAGAAGATCAACAAATATTTGAAAAACAGCAAACAGATCATATGTACAAAAAAATGGAGACACGAGCGATTGCATATTCACAAAATTGGATATCAAGATATAAAGAATACCGTGTTAGTAAATCTTTTGAAAAAATACTAGAAAATTCAGAGTTTACAAATCTTTTAGAAGATTTGATTCAGTTTGGTAAATCAAGATATGAACGTGATTATAGTGATCGATATCAAGATACAGATCTAGTGTTATATCAAAAATATACTTATGAGGATGTATGCCGCCTTTTAAATTGGGAGAATAGTGAAGTTCCATTAAATATTGGTGGATATAAATTCGATAAAAAAACAAAGACATTCCCAGTATTTATCAATTATGATAAAGCAGATAATATTAGTGATACAACAAAATATGAAGATCATTTTGTCAATCAAAATCAATTAATTGCAATTTCTAAGAGCGGAAGAAGTTTAGAATCAGAAGATGTACAAAATTTCCTTCATGCAAAAGAAAGAGGTATAGGTGTACAATTGTTTGTCCGCAAAAATAAAGATGATAAGATATCAAAGGAATTTTATTATTTAGGAAGGATGACAGCGACAGGACAAGCTCAGGAATTTGTAATGCCTAATACAGAGAAAACAGCAGTTGAAATTCTTTGGACATTGGATGTTTCAGTGAGAGAAGATCTATATGAATATATTATGAGTGAATAAAGAGGAAAATAAAATGAAGACAATTAGAGTAGTGGCAGCAGTTATAAAAGATAATAATAAAATATTTGCGACACAGAGAGGTTATGGAGATTTCAAAGGTGGATGGGAATTTCCAGGAGGAAAGATTGAAGAAGGGGAAACGCCACAGGAAGCTTTGAAGAGAGAGATTATGGAGGAATTGGATACTGAGATTGAAATTGGAGAGTTGATTGATACAATAGAGTATGATTATCCGCATTTTCATTTATCTATGGGGTGTTATTGGTGTTCTGTCGTTAATGGAGATTTGGTTTTGAAAGAACATGAGGCAGCTCGATGGTTAGGGAAGGATGAAATGATGGAGGTTGAGTGGTTGCCGGCGGATGTAAAATTGATTGAGAAAATTAAAATAGAAATGTAATGAATTAATATTTAGAATATTTTAAGAATAGATCTAATTGACTCTGAATTCTTTTATGATGAAATATGCTATTTTTCGACAAAATTCTACAAAGTATTACGATATAATTGTTATAAGAAACAATTTATGATAAATGAAAATTAGAATATGACATGTAGGAGACTTAAGCATTGCAGACCTTAAGGAAATAAAATAGAAGAATGAAGATGGACAGTTATTGGGTGCTGGGGAAAAAGATATAAATAAACATCTTTGGTAGTATAGAATTTGAAGAGTGGAAGGTGTTATAAATGCCATATATGGATGAACAAATAATAAATAAAGATCTAGCTATTTGTAGTAATATTGACTTGTTTGATTTTTCTGGTGTAGCAGTAGGTGTTATATTACAAAATCTTATAAAAACTTAAGGATCTTGAGACATGAAGAAATCAGTTTATAGTTAACAAATTTGGATAACAGGAGATTCCTATTACAAATGAGTTGATATCGATAGATTTCATTTAAAAATAATAACGACAGATATCCTTTTGGAGGTACTTATAAAATGACTAGTAGAATTTTTGATAAGAATAATGTGATATTATTGAAAATTAATGAAGAAGATTTAAATAGCTTTTTAGTAGATATGGATATTGATGATCAAGGGAAGCCAAAGTATTGTTTAGATGAATTTACAAAAGCTATATGTAATACAATTCCGGAATATGTTTTTGCACAGTATGAAAATCCGGATATTCCACAAAATGATATTGTGGAGAAGTTAAGACAAGCAGCTCACTGTATTTATAAAATTACAGAGTATCAATTAGTTAAGAAATGGCTTATTGATAATGATGAGAATGCATATATTCAATTACAAAAATCAAATATCGCAAAGCGAGGAGAATTTGGTGAATTATTATTACATTTGTTGTTGAGAGAATTCAAACATACGATTCCGTTAATTTCTAAAGTTTATTTTAAAGATAGTACAAGTGTACCGGCACATGGATTTGATGCAGTTCATGTTTCAGAGAAAGAAAAAATTTTATGGCTGGGAGAAAGTAAACTTTATGATGATAGTAAAAAAGGAATAAAGGCATTAGTACAAGATTTAAATGAACATATTAATACAGATTATTTGAATGATCAATTTTTGATAATCGAGAAAAATCTTGACAACAATTCAATTCCGAATCGAGATAAATGGATTGATACAATAAGAAGCTGTAAAAAGTTAGGAGATAAATTAAATATTATAAATATACCAATGTTATGCACATATACAGACGATATTTATGAAAAATTTAATGATATGAATGATTCAAAAGCGATGCAATATCATGAAGTTGGTATTAGAGAATTAAAAAAATATTTTGACAAACAAAATAAAATGCCGTTGAAAAATAGGGTGAATATTATACTTATGTTATTTCCTGTAAATAATAAAGATGAATTAGTAATAAATTTACATAAGCGTTTATGGCATATGCAGAATATTTGAGGTGAATTATGGATAAAACAATAAAAATTATATTGGAAATTCAAAATGCAAAAAGTATTTGTTTTAATAGAGGTTTTGAAATACTTTTATATTGCACACAGTTATTATCACAACATTCAGAAGAAGCAGAATCAGATGCAAGAAAAATATGCATACATGTTTTAGATAATTGGGAAAAATTTGATAAGAATTTATCTAAAATATGGGCAGATTTAATAGAAACATTAGGGTTTTATCCATATATTCAAAAAAATAGTTCAGATTTAAAAATTATGTCTTTTGCAGATGATGTAAGAATGAGTTATTTCCGATCTGAATTTTTACAAGATACATATTTGCATAAAGAACAAAAGAAAATTTCCAATTTCCTTATACAAGGGAAAAATGTAGTTGCTAGTGCACCAACAAGTTTTGGGAAAAGCTTACTTATAGAAGAAATTATAGCTTCCAAAAAATATAAGAATATAGTTATTATACAACCAACGCTAGCACTTTTGGATGAAACGCGAATGAAATTAAGAAAATATAAAGATGATTATAAAATTGTAGTGCGTACTTCTCAAAGATATTCAGAAAATAAAAGGAACTTGTTTCTATTAACAGCTGAAAGAGTAATGGAATATGAGCCTTTGCCTAAAATTGATTTTTTGATTATTGATGAATTTTATAAATTAAGTCTCAAAAGAAATGATGAGCGTGCTGATATTTTAAATAATGCTTTTCTTAAAATTGTGAATAACTTTCATTCAAAATTTTACTTTTTAGGTCCTAATATTGATGGAATAACGAGTGGTTTTGCAGAAAAATATAATGCAATATTTTATAAATCCGATTTTTCACTGGTAGATTGTAACGTGATAGATAAAAGTAATTCAATTGATTGGAATAATAGTAACAAAAAGATTGATCAAGACAAGTGCAAACTTTTATGCTCATTATTAGATAAATTACAAAATGAACAAACACTTATTTACTGTTCAACACCAGCAAGAGCTCGACGTATGGCTAAAATATATTTAGAACATTTACAAAATATAGAAAGAAAAAAAGGAAGGAAATTACCATTGGTTGAATGGATTGACAAAAATATTTCTTCTGAATGGAGTTTATCGAAAGAACTGCAGTATGGAATAGCGGTTCATGACGGATCGTTACAAAAACATATAGGAACTTCGATAATTAAATATTTTAATGCGGGAAATTTAAATTGTATATTTTGCACCTCGACAATAATCGAAGGTGTTAATACAAGTGCTAAAAATGTAATTTTATTTGATGAAAAAAAAGGATCAAAATACATAGATTTTTTTGATTATAGTAATATAAAGGGAAGATCAGGAAGAATGATGGAACATTATGTTGGAAGAATATTTAATTTCTGTCATATTCCAAAACAGGAGTCTGTTATAATAGATATTCCATTTTATGAACAAAATCCTAAAACAATAACAGATGAAATACTTATAAATATAGAAAAAGAAGATGTTAAGTGTGAAGTGAGAGACAGATATGATATGGTTACAGCTATACCTAAAAATTTGTTATATATTATTAAGAAAAATGGGGTTTCAATAGCAGGACAAATTAGAATTTATAATGAATTACTAAAAACTATTGAGGTAGATAAAAATTTAAAAAATATCCAGTGGAGTCAGTTACCGACATGGAACCAAATGGAATATATTCTAAAATTAGCAGAAAATAATTTGTTTGATTTTCAACATAAAAGAGGAGTATTTTCAGTACGTCAGCTCACACGATTTCTGAATATGTATACAAGAAAAAAGAATATTATGGATATTGTTGAAGATATTTTTGATAGTAAAAATAAAAACGTTAAGAAATTAACAAAAGAAAGAAAACAGAAAAATTTTGATGAGGCTATAGAAACTGCTTTTCATATATATAGACATTGGTTCCAGTTTACTATTCCAAAAGTGTTTAGGGTAGTAGATAGTCTTCAACGTTTGATATGTGAAAGAGCAAATATTAAGCCAGGGTCATATAGTTTTTTTGTTCAACAGTTAGAAAATGATTTTATACGTGACAATTTATCTATTTTAGTAGAATTTGGAGTGCCAAGTAATACCGTCAGAAGATTAGAAAATATTATTCCAGAAAATATATCAGAAGATGAGGTGGTCGAATTTATTAAAAAGAATCAAAATGATATAAAAAGAAATTTATTAATATATGAACGAGAATGTTTAGAACAATGTTTATAGACTATATAATGTTAAATAGGAGTTTAAAAATGAATATATATATATTACCTGTGCAACGTGTATTATTAGAATATGTATTAAAACTTGGAGATATGATTTTTTTCCCTTGGAGTGCTTCAGAGGAAGATATTGAAGCTAGTAGTCTTTTAGAAAAAGAGAAAGAGTTATTAAAATTAGTATTACAAAAAAATTATTCTTTTTTTAAAGAATATTTAATGAATAGTTCATGCCTTTTATTGTTTTCACAATATGATATAAATGAAATAAAAAGTGATATTACTATTTTTGAAAAAATTCTAGATGACGCTAATAGGCGATTTGATTATATTAGAATTTTGGAATGTCCATTTCATAGATTGGAATATACAATAGGAATTCCTGGAGTGTTAAACGGAAAAAGGATTTTGATTTCAATTGATAATGATCATTTGATAGGGACATATATAGATGGAAGAGAAGAATTCTATTCAATGCAAAGAGGAATAGGTCTTGATTTGGGTGCAAAAGAGAATAATGATTCAGAATTATATGATATAATTTATTCGGAAAGAAAAGATGAAGTGTATAATTTGTACAGAAAATGTATAGCTGAAGCGTGTGAAGCTTTACAGATTATTGATGAAACAAGATGTTTTGTCTTTTTATTTTCGAAATTAGATGGATTAGGGCTTTGTGAAACCTATAGTTTTAGTGATAATAAGAAAAGAATTATATCAATGGTTTCGGATAATCAAAATAAATTTAATATTATTAGTTCTGAATTATATTTTTATTCAAAAGAAATAAGAACTGAAATTGTGCATAAAGGGAAAAAAATAGATGAATTGATATCAATTAGAGAGGCAAATGAAATAAATCAAAAACTTTTTAATATCATAATACAATTTTGTATAAAAGTAATTAGTACTGGAATAACAAGTATAGAGATGCTTAAAGAATATATTTCAAACGAAGTAATTAAATATGCATATATAACACCTCAAGAACGGATACTTACGGAAATACCATTTAAAAATTATTCAAAAACAGTATATGTTGCATCAATAGATGGAATACAAATTGATTACCCAGAGAAAAGAGGAAATTATTTACTCCTTCCAAGTTTAGAGGATTTCTCTTATAAACGTTATTATGATAATTATATATTGAAAGTTTCTAATGATGAATGTGAAAACATTTTTAATGATTTTTCAATAGACGATTTAGAATATATTTTGGAAATATTAGTAAGATGTGAACGTGATGATGATAAATTTTCGCGAATTATAGGATTAAATCTCCCCAAAATTGAAGAGGAAGATATTTATTTAGCACCATATAGAGAACAATTTGTTGATAATATTTGTAATAAGTTGAATGAATGCTTATATTATGATATTTTATCAGGAGGAGATATTCTTAATGGAGAAATATTACCTCCTAGAATTGGAATAAAAGATGGAATTCGAGCAATTTACGAATTTATAGAAGGAAATGGAAAATTATTTTTAAGATTTTTACCAGGAAGAATATTTAGTGAGTATCAAATTCCTGTTGATAAGTATAATTGTGTTACTATGTATAAAGATGATATTTATGAAATATTATTTTATAATGAAAATTATATAGATGATTTGTGTAAACGTGCATTAGTGGATATTTGTGAATCAGAATATATTAGAGATTGGACACAACAAATATGTCAATTATTTAATATTTTTGATGGATTAGATCCGCGAAGTTATAATAAAAAGAAAGTAATAAAGTTAGTATTTACAATGTTATCTACTAATAAGGCAGAGTATTTAAAAAATAAACAAGAATATGATCAATTGAAAAATAAATATAGAAATCCTTTGCTTCATGGAGGAAAATGCATATTTGAAATTGAATCGGATATAAATAAATTAGAAAATATAGCTTTATATTTAAGAAAAATAATAATAGATTATTGTTTAAAAATACATTCGCTGAATATTTCGACTTGGGAAGAATTAGATAATATGTATAAAAAACAACAAAAAGATTTAAAATTGTAATGAATAATTTTGCTTGAATGAGTTTATTTCTTTGTATGTGATTTATCTTATGGTATTGTTAGTAATTTGAGTTACAAATTTTGATAAAGCATTATTATATAATTTAGACTAGAATATTGGAGGAATAATGGATAAAATTTCCTATGAAAGTAGATATAAGTTTATCGTATCTATTGGTGTAGTGTTGACGATACTTCCATTTGGAGTGTTATATTCGATTATAGCATTAAGTAAAGATATAATTATATCTAAAAGAAGAATTAATGAGTTGAATGGAATATCAAAACATATTATTGAAAAATTGGAAAATAATTTTTTTATATTAATTAATAATCCAGCGTTTTATTTATTTCTATTTTTGATATTTCTAATGGGAATGGTTTGTATATTTAAGGGATTAAAAGATTGGAAGGATGTACAAAATAAAGAAAATCACAAAAAAGATTTAGAAAATGAAAAATTGGAGTTAGAGAATAAGAAATTAAAAGATGAATTTGGATTATCAAGTAAAGAACAGTTTGATAAAGTAGAACAAGAAGTAAAGGAAGAACAGGAGATAATTGGAGAACAAAGTAGTACAAGTTTGATAAAAGAATATTTTAATATTGAACAACGTGTGGCTACAAAAATAATTAAAGATTTTTCTAAATCCCATGATGTTGTATATGGATTTAGATTAGGAAAATATGAATATGATATTGTGGCTAAAGGAAAAGGATTTCTCGATAAAGATTACTTTTTTGAAATAAAATATTTAAAAAATATGATTAATGTTGCATGGTATAAAAAAATAATAGAAAAAGTTAATAAACAAAATGAAAATTATCAAGAAAATACTAACAGAAAACCATATGTGAAAATTGTGTTTGTAACAGAAAAAAATAACTACAATCAGGTAAAAGAATTTATTAATAGACAACAAAAAATTAATAATTTAGGTGTTGATATTGTAGAAAAAGATGAAATTGAACAATATTATTTTCGGTATTAGCATTAAGAAATTAATTTAAAGTAAATGGATTTAAGGTTCAGCAGACATTAAGAGATTTGTTTACGAAACTGTTTCACAGTGGTTAAACGTAGTAGAGGAGGCGGAAGAAGTTGCTTTTTCAATATTGATATTAGTTTCCTATTTTGATATAATATCCAATATAAGAACATATGTTCTTATATTGCGATAAAAAAGAATAAAGGTTTCATTAGATATAAGAAATCTATATTAAAATAAACAAAATATATGTGGTTATTTATGTAATAGGGAATGGTATTTAAGAAATGGAGGACAAAAAGTTGAATAAACATAGTTTAGAGATTCCTTTATATTTAAATCAAAAAATAGTATTTGATTTATTGGCATCAATAAATGATGGATTTACTCAGGTAACAAAATTAAAAACAGCATATACTTCTGAAGGAAGTATAGGTGGAACTATAGAAGCTGATTTGGGTAATAAGAATATTTTTACATTACTGGGTGTGAAATTAAAAGGAAAGACGGATGTGGAACATAATAGGGGAAATAACAAGGAACAAGAACAAGAAAAAATTCATACCCCCTCTTCATTGTTTAATAATTTAAAATCGCAATTGTTCAAAGAAAAATTAGTAAAGCAAGTTGATGAAAGTTTCAATAATATTAAACCAGGTGAATTTGTTGAAATATCGGGAATATTAAAGATTAATCCATTAATAACAACAATGGAAAATATGACACATGTATTAGAGCTTGCGACTGTTATGCAAAATGATGGCACTGGTAAAAAAGCAAAACAAAAAAATTTAGAAGATAAAAGAACAATTATACAAATGGAAGCATTTACAAATAGCCTTAAAGCAAATGGAATGGTGGACATGATTTGTGAAATAGAAGGAGAAAATGCTTTCAAAGCAGTTTTACCAGTTTATATGGACTATTTTTTTAACGGAAATAGTAGTGAAATAGTAGATGGAAAATTTAAAGTATTAGGAAAAATTGCTAAGGTATGTGATAAAAATGAAAAAATAGATTTGCTTCGAAATACTAGTTTAAGTCTTTTTAAGGAGAGTATATTAGGTGAAATGCTATCTGAATTTAATGCTGATAGTAATGAAGATATAAATATTGGTAAATTACAGACAATTGTACAAGGTCCAGCATTATTGATTATTCCTATTGCAATATATTTATAAAGAGGCTTTGTGTAACTTATGTAAAGGACTTAAAATCTCGTAGACAATGTGGTCAACCAAGTGTCAACTTAAGAAGCAGTGAAAAATTTTATAAAAAATATTAATTTTATCATGAAAAATTATAAGAGAAACCATGAAAAAAGGGCGCACTTTAATAAGCCTTCCAAGGAAAGCGTTTTTAGAGATTATAAAAATTAAAAAGCAACCTTTTGATTTTTGAAATATGATTTAAGCATTCCTGTAATTCATAAATAATGTCAATAGACGAAAGAAGAACCTCACAGTATAATTAAGATATCATCTTGGCGGATGAAAAACATCTTAATTATCGGAGGTCCTTACGTAATCCTTAAGGTCCTAGGGACATTAAGAAATCACACAACCAGAAGACTGAATCCATTGAAGAAAATGCAGTCACTTATGGCAATTGCAGCCAAGCTGATACGAGTCTTTTATGCGATGCTGACTAAAGGTGTGGATTATGATCCGAAAAAGATGGTTAGGGACATCAAGAGACCGGCAGTTTATCTACAGGTTGCGTAAGAAAGACAAGTAACTATAATGGAGGCTGTCATGTGGACAGTCACTAAATCAAGCAGAATGTAACAGATAACGTCCACTGATCACAGCGCTGGAACAGGAAGCAAGTCAGTAATCAATAATACAAAGAAGGAGCCAGTAGTCGGCAGGAATTTTCACCATAGGGCATGACCCTTTGTAAGGGAGCATAGCTGACCCTCTGGTTATGGGCAGGCAGGACGAAGGAAGTTAGAACCTTTGGAGACAGTGATCTTGGTGGATATAGGAGGTTAGCTACCATAGAGGGAAGGGTATACACAAGGCCAGTAAAGCGAAAATCAATGACGTTTTATTTCGTATACCATTCAACTGCTATTTCAGTACCTGATACATCGAAATGCTCATAGCTGTGGTTTATTTACTGAGATATGAAAGGTTGAAGAACCTTGAATTTTCAATAAAAACACTTGATTATATGAGGAGGTGGTGAGAAAATGACACGAGAAGAATTGAAAGAACAGATTGACGAGCTTATGCAACAGTATGCCAGTGAAGAAATTGATGGTGATACATATGCGCAGAAGATGATGGAATTAACCACATCTGCTCAGAACGATAACAACTAAGTTTGATTATTGATTTAATGTGAAAGGAGGCGGAATTATGCAGCAGTGTCCATTTTGTAATAAAGTCTATGATGAATCTGAATACAGTCATTGTCCATATTGTTCAGGCGAATTAGAGGATGACGACGATGAAGTTCGTCCATGCCCTGAATGTGGCAGTTGTTTACATTGGGATGGAGAAGTTTGGCAATGCTCAAACTGTGACTACTCAGAGGAAGACTAAAGAAGAAAAAAGGCTCCTCATTACCGGATATATTCCAGTGGTGAGGAGAATATTAAGCGTTCCGCAGATATTAAGAAATCACGATAAAATAAATTGTACAAACAAGAATGAATTATTCAAAAAATTCTAAACAAAATAATAATTTAACATGGCAATTCGAAGAAATAAAATGTTAAATATAAAGTCGTTGCAAATAGGTGTTTCTTAACAAGATGATTATCCAAAGGAAGTAGGTAAGTATTATGGTAATCTTGAAAAATATAAAAAAGACCAAGACCGATATTTCTGCAGATTATTATATTGAAGATAGAGAACCTAAGGGATTTATGAAAATATGGATTTAAGGTCCCAGGGACATTAAGAAATCAGTTTATAAAATAAATTGTACAAATAAGAATAAATTGTTCCAAAAATTCTAAACAAAATAATCATTTAATGTAAAGAAGAAGGTCATTGTAAATCATCATCCAATTAATAGAGTAGATGGTGTGCAATGGCTTTTTCGTTGTTATAGTGATCGAGATATGATAAAATATCAATGTATAAAAAATAATTACAATTGACTATTAAGATAAAAAGTATAGAAATATATTAATAAGGAAATGATTTTATATATATTATTTGGAAGGGAGACTCGTTATGCCAGATAGAATACACAATATAATTTATCAATTTTCTCAGCAACTAAAAGACATAATGGGATCAAAATTAACAAAAGTCATTGTTTATGGTTCTTATGCCAGAGGTGATTATAATTCAAGTTCAGATGTTGATGTTATGATTCTGGTAAAAATGTCAGATAATGAGATTAAAAAAATAGAAAATCAGGTATATGATTTAGCATTTGATATAGAAATGGATACAGGAGTTGATATATCGCCAATTATAAAAAATGAAGAGCAATATGAATATTGGTTAGATACGTTACCATTTTATAAAAACATTCATGAAGAAGGGGTGATAGTGAATGGATAAGAAAAGAGATTTATCTATTTATCGAATGCAAAATGCAAAGGATACATTAGATACGGCAAAAATATGCAGGGAATATAAGCGATATAAAGACAGTATCAATCGATGTTATTATGCTGCGTTTTATGCAATTAAGGCAGTATTAGCATTAGAGGGTAAAGATTTTAAAAGGCATAAAGATGCAGTGGGTTATTTTAATCAAACATATGTAGCGACAGGAAAATTTTCAAGAGATTTTGGGAAACGATTAGGAAGATTAAAAAGAAAACGAGAAGTAAGTGATTATGATGATTTTTATGTTGCTTCAAATGAGGAAGCGATAGAACAGTATGAAAGCGCAGAATTAATAGTTAATCAAGTAGAGCGGTATTTGATGAAGATGGATATAAATATATAACATTTCAAAATAAATTTAAGTCTGTAGAATTTAGAACAGAAGATTAGGAAAACTTAAGTTCCTTGAGAACTTACGAAATCAGAAATGGAAGTGAAATAATGGATAATAAAAAAAGAAAAGAAGAAGAAAAACATTATATTGACTTATACAATTCTACAAATACGAATGCAAGAGGCATAGCCGTAGATTATTTTTATTTTAAACATGAAAATTACATAAAGAAATTAATGGGGGAATTTTGCCCAACTTATAAAGTAAAATATTACGATGATTTACTGTCAAGTGGAAAAGTAGGTATTATGGAAGCATTACAAAAGTTTGACCCAGAAAAAGGAAGATTTACTACATGGAGTAAAAGATATATTATACATGAATTCCTAAATTTTTTATGTGAGATAGTATTTCAATGCAGTGTGTACTATGCCAAATTGCAAAACAAAATAAGAAAAGTTATTAAAAAATTAGAATTAGAAGGAATTAAATATACATTTGAAGATATCTGTGAACAGACTGGTCTGAGTAAGAAAATCGTTAAAAGAGAATTACAGATGCAAGATATGGTAATTTTATCTTTTGAACAAGATATACAATATATATATTATTAACTGGGAAGGTAAGAATCAGAAATTGCTAGCCCTGACCAAATATATTGCAATATGCTAAAACAATAGATATCTCAAACAGCTTAGTTCATTATTTTAGGTCTCAAGGACAATGTGGTCAACTAAGCGTCAACTTAAGGGTGTTGCTAGAATAATAAAATGCTAGTACTTTACTTCATTTTTCTAGCAAACATCTTTTGCGCTTCTTCATCCCACGGTGCTAGTTTTTCTAATTCTTTCTGGGCAGTTCTCGCATTCGGTCTTTTTTCCAATAGGAAATTTAAATACTTATACACGTTCAGATTATATGCTTTTGCCATCTCGATCATTGTAAAACAGATCGCACTGGCGTTGGCTCTATAAAGTGGAGCCTTAAGGTCCCGTAGACATTAAGAAATCAGTTTATAAAATAAATTGTACAAATAAGAATAAACTGTTCGAAAAATTCTAAACAATTTTAAACAAAATATACATTTAATTTATAAAGTTTACTTTTTATAAAGATATATTTAAAAATATAAATAGCAATGTAGAATAAATCAAAGAAATGATTATGTAAAAACTTGTAAAATTAAAAAATGTATGATAATCTAATATAAATAAAGTCTACAAAGAAAGAAGTGATGACTTGGCACAAAAAAGTAAAAAAGAATTAAATTTTGAACAGAAGCATATGGAAGATTTGCAACGCCTTCAAGGTTTTCGATTGTTAGATGATGATTTTATGAGTAAAGTTTTTGAAGATAAAAATGCACAGAATTTTTACTTCAAATAATTTTGAATAGGAAAGATTTACGAGTAGAAAGTATACAGGTACAATACGATATTAAAAATTTACAAGGACGATCTATAAGGTTAGATATCTTAGCCATAGATATACAAGGACGAGTTTATAATATTGAAATACAGAGAAACGATACGGGCGCAGGAGTAAAAAGAGCACGATATAATAGTAGCCTTATAGATGCAAATATAACAGAACCTGGAGATAAATATCAAAATTTAAATGAATCGTATGTTATATTTATTACAGAAAATGATATAATGAAAAAGGGATTACCAATTTATCATGTAGACAGAATTGTACGAGAAACAGGAGAAATGTTTGGAGATGAATCTCATATTATATATGTGAATTCACAGGTAAAAGATCAAACGGCTTTAGGTAAATTGATGCACGATTTTTCATGTATAAATGCCAAAGATATGCATTATAAAATTTTAGCAGATAGGGTTAGATATTTTAAAGAAGATGAGAAAGGAGTTGAGACTATATGTAAGGCAATGGAAGAAATGAGAAATGAGACAGCACATGAAAAAGCAGTAGAGATTGCAGAACGTATGTTGAAATCTGGTAAGTTATCATATGAAGAGATAGCAGAATTTGCAGAATTAACGATAGAAGAAGTCAAAGCTCTGAATGAAAAGGGTATTGCATAATAGATTAAGGAATTGCGGTGGTCGTCTGCGGACAACACCTAAGAGAGTCGGATGCGTCTGGCTCTTTTTTTGATTTATAGGAAAGTTCGCCTTTGGCTCCTTTCCAAATGAAAAATAGCCCACGTAAAAGTGGGCAAGACGAATAAATGATCATGGAATTAGAAGAGATAAAAACCTTCTTCACCAAAATCATCATCGAGATCATCTTCATTTAAGAAATAATCCATATCCAGCAGGTCACCCTCGCTCATAAGAAAACTTAAGTTCCCTGAGACATTAAGAAATCATATTGATATTAATTCCTTATTTTGATATAATATCTAAAGGAAGAACATATGTTCTAAAATATGATGAAAAGAATACAATGGAGAGGGAAAATGAATATTTTAACAAGTTTAAAAGAAATAACAGAGATTGTGGATTGGATGCGAATAAATTTAAAAACAGAGAAGATTATTAAGAAAGTATGTGTAACAATTCGGATAATAATTGCAATGATGATGATTAGTATGTTTTTAGATGATTTTTTAGGAAATATATTTTGCGAGTTTGTTTCAGTACCTAATTTGTGGGATATTAAAGTAAGAATATTTTTTAATTCAAATATTATAACGATTATAAGATTTTTTGTTCTATATAAAATTATTATATTTTTTGTTCGATATATAATATATGGCATTGAAAATATAAATCTTGTAGCTATGATAATTAGCGTTGATGATATAATAGATATTGCAAATACTATTTTTTTATTTAGTTATGTTGTTAATACATGGATCGAAAAAAAGAACGGAATATCAGTGAATAATGAAATAGTATATGTAGCAATAGTATATATTATTTATATTTGTACAAAATTTATTTATATAAAAAATAATAATGAATTACATCAGAAAACAATAGAGTATACAAATTATTATGATGTAAATAATAGCAGAATTCCTCAAAATGCATATGTAATTTTTTACGGAAAAAGATATCGTGTTTTTTGGACAGGGGACATCTTATGTGGAAAAAATGATGAAATTGAAAAAGAATGGAAAATTATATTAGTTGATTTGAACGAAGAGACCATAAAAGATGAAGAAAGAAAAATATCACTTAAAGATGCTGTAGAAAATAGAAAAGGAAAATTAACAATAGATAATAATATGTATTGGGGAAATTTGTAATTAAAAATATGAGAGATTATGTATGCTATGTTGGGAGGTAAATAAAAATGAAAATTAGTGATTTTATTTTTAAATTTAAATCATTTAGAATGAGAAGGGAAGGACTATGCAGAGTAAGAATTTTTATCAACAGTGAAAAGGAAAAAATTTGTGTTTTAACAGATATAAATAATATGTCTAATATGCCATGTTTAGAGGTAGTATGTGATACAGTAATACGTGAATTATGCGACAATGGATATGTTATCGCATGTAATATTTATGTGTTACATGATGAATTTGATAATAGTATGCTTATAGTAGATAAATATGGAAATATAGAGAAATCTATATCTCAAAAAGAACTAGAATTTTTGACAGAATGTAAAGCAAATGAATTTACAAAAGCATCTATGAATTTATTGCCAGTAAGAAGACAAATAGAAAAGAAAAGATATGAAATTGATCCATTTATTGATAATAAAATTTTAAAACCAGCAGAGTATATTAAAAGAGAAATTGAAATACAGGAAAATGCAATAAGTAAAAAGAGGATGAAAGAATTAATAGAGTCTGGGGCATCAGAAACAGAGATAGCTGCATTATTAAAAAGCGATTTGTCTTTAATCGCTGAAGTATATGCATTTCCTCAGGACGAATACATTGTATTTTCGGAATTCACGCTTGGAGATAAGAAGGTGGATTTTGTGATATTTTCAGGAAGATCAACTATGGATGTCACTTTTATAGAAGTGAAAGGGGCCGAATTTAATTTAAAAAAACGAAGTCATTATGATAGTTTGAATGCCAAGATAGAAGAAGCAAATAGTCAAATAAGAAATCATCGTAAATACATATATAATGAATATGATATAGTTAGAGAAAATCTTCATAATATTAGAGAAAAAGCACAATCAGGACAAAAAATATATAATGCATTTTTGGCACCGAAAAGGGAACTATTAGTTGATTCTAATAAAAATGTTAATATGAGATTTGTTATTATAGCTGGTAGAACACCTGAAAATGATTTAAAAGAGAGTGATTTAAGGTATCAGTTTGGAATAAATAATAGTGATGTTGAACTATTTTCATGGAATGCATGGATTAGAAGACTTAGAAGAGATTAAAATTTTGTTGATTTTAATGTTTACTGATATTTATCGGTTGTTAGTTAGTAAGTTTTTAGGAGAAAGAATAACAGGACTTAAGATTTCGTAGGCATTAGGAAATCACATTTAAAAACAATAGTTTAATATTGGTATGATTATTATGTAAAATATATATTTTTCATTAAATCTTTTATTACTGCGATTTCTTTTCTTAAGTAATAATCTGAAATAGAAAGATAGTTTTTAATAGTTACTTTTGGAAAACCTTCAGACAACATTAGAACGATGATTTTTTGTTGGGGTGTAGTTAGATTATTTAATATTTCGAGTAACATTAAATTACTACAAGCTTCTTTTTCCAAATTTATTTGTGGAATAATTGGAGCTACATAAAATAAATAGTCCTCGACTTTATCATAGCTGATATTCTTTTTGTATCTTCTTTTAAGCTTTCTATATTGGTTGCAGCGAGCACTATTTAATGTATGATAAATAATGGTTTTTATGCTATATTGCTGGAGATGATCAAACTCATAATATTTTTTTATTGACTGTATGAATGGAATGATTAAAATATCATACCATTCATCGGAATCAAGGTGATAATATTTCATATAATAAAAAATAATGTAGTAATATTTTTCAGCAATAAGTTGTTCTTTTTTAGATAGTTTTCTAGTCAAATAAGTGTTTTTTCTCATTATAAATACTCCGCAAATAGTAAACGCACAGTAGTACGTCCCTTTTCTTATTAAAATTGTGCTGTTATCATTATCCTATACAAAATATAAAAAGTCAAAAAAGTTAAGTACTGAACTTTTTGTACTTGGGATAGGAGATGATCACATAAAAACTCAAATCAGTCGCTTCAAAAGTTAGACTTCAACAATGAGCCAGACAGATCCATGTGTAAATTTAAGCATTCCTGTAATTCATAAATAATGTCAATAGACGAAAGAAGAACTTCACAGTATAATTAAGATATCATCTTGGCGGATGAAAAACATCTTAATTATCGGAGGTCCTTATAATGAATTATACACAGAATCAAAAGATTGAACAAGTCACAGAATCAACTTTAGTACTCGGAGTTGATATCGGAAGTTTTGAACACTATGCCAGAGCATTCGATTACCGAGGAAGAGAGCTGACAAGAAAAGTATTCAGATTTTCAACTGATATCAATGGTTCAACAGCTTTTATGACTGGGTTACACAAATATGCATAAAGCATGAATATACAGAGAGGTCCCCGTAGACATTAAGAAATCAGTTTACAGAATTCATAAAATAGAAGTATCTAATGAGTATATATTTATGTGGAAAGAGAGACAGGTCTATGTTATAGTATTGTGCAGGAAGAAAATTTTTATGAAATAGCAAGGGGAGGTTTAAAAGGATATGACACAAGATGAAAAGAATGTGTTAATAAAATCTCAGAGAATTAATAGATGGAGTGCACAAAAATTATATTATAATATCGGAAAGAAAAGACAAAGAAAATGGACGGTAAAACGTGGAGAAGTATATTTTGTGGATTTAGGAGAGAATATAGGAAGTGAAGAAAATAAAATTAGACCTGTTGTTGTAATTCAATCTAATGCGTATAATTTTAAATCTCCTGTATTTACAGTTGCAATAATTTCATCAAGTGATTTAACGATTCCAGATATTCAAATTCCGATTACTGGGACATATCAATTTAAAGATGAGAATGGAATTCAGAAGAATCTTTGTGGGGCAATTGATTTAGGTCAGATAAAGACAATAGGAAAAGAAAGAATAGTTTCATTGAAAGTATGTGACTTGAAAAATGAAATGCAAGAAATCGATAATAAGCTGTTGAATATTTTTGGACTTAGTAATATAATTAAAAAAAGAGATAATGTGATAAATTCTTTAAATGGAAAAGTTAAATATTTAAAAGATAAGTTAGAAGATAAAGAATAAAAGACTTGACTTCGAATATTATAATAGTGTATGATAGCAATACAGTTATGATTGGTTTGGCGACCAATTGGTATTATTTAATATCAGCTATGGTGAGTTTGGCGACTCATCGGTAGGCCTCTATGTATGTAGAGGCTTTTTATTTTGTTAGGATTTAAGCTTGTTCAACATAGTGGAGTTTTTCAGAAGAAAAATAGAACTTTGATACTATAGTAATTTATGTGTAAACGCACAATAGCACGTACCTGGACAAACAAAAGATCATTTTTTATGACCTCTTGTTTGTCTTTTTGATTTTTTTTGGTAACTTTTCTGACCATGGAAGCAAGTCATTTAAAAATGAAAGATCAGTATCTTCCATATGTTTTGGAATCTCTGTCAGCAAATGTTCAAAATATTCATATGGTTTCAGATCGTTTGCTTTGGCTGTTTCTGCAATACTGTAGATGATCGCTGAATTCTCAGCACCTCGGATTGTATCGATCAATTGCCAGTTTTTTCTCCCAATACAGAATCCACGGGAAAAATTAAGGTCCCAGGGACATTAAGAAATCAGTTTATAAAATAAATTGTACAAATAAGAACAAATTGTTCCAAAAATTCTAAACAAAATAATCATTTAACATCGTAATTTGAAAGAATAAAATACTAAATATAAAGCCATTGCAAATAGGTGTTTCTTAATAAGAAATATTCCATAAATTAACAATGGCTTTTTTATTGTGGTAGTAATTCAATTGTGATAAAATGTCATAAAGATGAACTGAACGGAAGTAAGGAGTGAAAGAATATGATGTATCCATATATGACATTAAATGATGATACAGAAATTACGCATTCAGAGATGTATCCAGATGGAAAAGTAAAAGTATATATTGAAACACCAGATGAAACAGGTGGATTTCATGATGCTATTTGCTGGTTACCAGATTATACATGGGAAGTTCACGGTTATTCAGAGTCAGAAATGATGTATTTTAAGCAACTTATTCGAGATAATGCACATTTAATTATAGAATTTTCTCAAGAAGGAGGGATTCTGAATGCCGCAAATATTTAGAGTTGGACCATATAGTATTTATTTTTGGTCGAATGAAAATAATCCATTGGAGCCTATACATGTCCATATAGCAGAAGGAAAGGCAACAGCAAATGCAACAAAAGTATGGATTACAAGTACAGGAAAGACAATTTTGAGTCATAATAAATCACAAATTCCTGTGAAAACTTTAAAGAAGTTAATGAGATCAATTGAGGCTAACAGTGGTCAGATAATTGAAAAATGGATTGAGCAGTTTGGTGAGATTAGATATTATTGTTAGAGTAAAATAATGCTACTTTGCCTTATAGAAATGGCTATAAGGGTTTTAAGTATTCTGTGTCAAGAACGTTCTTGACAAGAATCAATATTATGCAGTTGATAATGTCAATTACATTGTCCATTGTATTTCCTCCTATTTTCAGCAATATACCGCTGATAATATTATTATACATAACATCGTATCTGGAGGATGGTAGAGTTCCTTGTAAAACAGGGTCCAATTGATTTTAATGCTTACTGATATCAGATATCTACCGGTCGTTAGTCAGTAAGCTTTTAGGAGAAAGAATGAGTAAACAGATATATCAAGATAAATTTTATACACATTTTGATGTAAAAAAATACCATAAAGAGTATCAACAAAAAGTACAGAATATTAAATGGGTTAGTAAACATGGGTTTTATCCATTTATTCATTTTCAGATGAATTGTAGTAAGTATACAAATGATTTAAAAGGACATAAATTTCTCAAAGAGAAGGTGCGAGATATATATTATGCTGCACATATTGATAGATTTATTTATGAGTATTATGGAAATCGTCTTAATAATCAGTACAATAATTATGTGAAATCAAAAGGAATTGGTAAAGTTTCGACTGCATATAGAAATTGTATGCCTGGAAAGTGTAATATTGATTTTGCGAAAGAAGTATTTGAATATATTGTAAAATGTAAATCAGCATATATTTTTGTAGGAGATTTTAGCAAATTTTTTGACAAACTAGATCATAAATATTTAAAAGAAAAAATTAAATGTGTGATTGGGCAAGAATCTTTAGATCCAGCAGATTATGCTATTTATAAGAATATTACAAGATTCACATATATTGAGGCAGCAGATATAGAATTTGAAAAGGACAAACTCCAAAGAGATATGCGTCAATTGGATAAGTATTTTCAAACACAGGAGTTTCAACAATTTAAGAAAAAATATCTTCATAAAAATGTTAAAGACTATCAAATACCTCAAGGATCATCCATCAGTGCTGTATATGCAAATGTATATATGATTGATTTCGATAAAAAAATTAATGATTATGTTACATCACACAAGGGATTATACAGAAGATATTGTGATGATATTATAATTGTTATTCCAATGACAAAAAAAGAAGTCAGTAATGGAAGAACAAATAAAATTTCAAAATTTATATATAATGTTAGAGATGATATTCCAAATTTAGAATTAAATGAAGATAAAACAGAACACTTTTTCTATGGTAATGGTAAAATCAGAAAATTAAAAGGCCAAAGCAATCTTGTTAATTATTTGGGATTTACTTTTGATGGAAAGAGTGTTCGGATAAGAGATAAAAGTTTGTTTAAATTTTATTGCAGAGCATATAGAAAAATAAAAAAAGTAAATGAAACTGAAGATGAAAAATCTTTTAATGCAGGGAAAAAGGCGGTTTATCGTTCATATACACATTTGGGTGCCAATAAAAATTCTAAAAGTTATGGAAACTTTCTTAGTTATGTCTATAAGGCAGATGATATATTTAGTCAGAGTAAGTTACTTGAAAGTAATATAAGAAATCAGATAAAGAAACATTGGTATAAGATTGATAGTAAATTGAAGAGATAAAAAGAGAGGGAAAATAATTATGTATAAGTGGCAAGAGGAAATAAAATATATAATTGCAGATGTTTTGCATGCAAAAAATTCAGTAGCAAAAACATTTAAGATCCCGTAGCACTTAAGAAATCAGTTTATAAAGTAAAACGGTAAATTAATTAGAATAAAACGAAAAATTCTAAACAAAATACCCATTTAAATTATATTCGTTGCAAAAGACATCTAAATAAAAATACAGAAAAGTCATTGTAATATTTACAGTGGCTTTTTCATTGTAGAAAATATATGAATATGCTAGAATAGCATTAAAAGAAAATTAAACACGTATACAATAGAAATAATATAATGTTAAAATATATGGAGGTGAAATAGGTGGATCAATTTATTTCGAAAGAAGTATTAGATATTTTATCATATCATTCAACATTAGGAAGAAGTTTAAAGCAGATTTCACTTCGAAAGACACCATTACCGATAATTTTAGATGATATAGAAAAATATAGGGCAAGCTATATAGATACAATATTTCAAGAAAATCTTATTGGATCTCGTTTTAAAAGTGAAGATTCTATTAAAAGGAAATATGAAAAGACTCTTAAAACAGGCGGAGGGTTTAAACAATGTTTTAATGACATATTAGGATTTCGCTTAAAATTTGAAGAATACCCTCGTGAATATCCGGATTATTTTCGTGTAGTAGATTTACGAAACGGAAAGAAGATAGATGACGGATATAGAGCAATTCATTTATATTATCAAAGAGATAATATGGCGTATCCAATAGAAATACAACTTTGGTGCGGAAAGGATTATTTATTTAACATATGGAGTCATCAATATGTATATAAATATAAAAATCCAGAAATAGGGTACCAATTGTATAGAAAATATGTAGATGGAAAAATAAAGAATAAAGAAGAATTTTTGAAAAATTTGAAAGAAATGGAGGAAAAAAGAAATGATTGATAAATCAATATATGTAATAGCGAAAATTTTTGATCAACAAGGATGTATAGCATATAGATGCAAAACACTTAATGAGGCAAGATGTTTGCCAGGAACTTTAGAAGCATTAAGAGCTGAAGGAGTACAGATTGTTATTTTAGATGATCCGGATATATATTCAGAATATGCACCTTATGAGTATATTGAAGATATGAAAGAATTCATAGATAAGGTTAATATGTTAAATAAGATTCCAGCAGCATAAATTAGTTGAAAATATTAATTCAAAAATAAAGAAGAAAGTCGTTATTATGATATGTTTTATATAAAATAAAGGCATATCATGTAATGGCTTTTTTATATTGACAGAATGCTTATGAGTGATATAATGACAATATATCGACATGTCAGAAAAGGAGAGGTGTTATGGCAAGTAAATCAATACAAGGAAGTCAAACATTAGCCAAAAAAATTAGATCAAGAAGAAATGAACTAGGATTTACAATTGAAGAAGCAGCAAAAAGGGCAGGGGTTGGAACAAAAACATGGTGTCGATATGAAGCAGGAGAATCAATTCGAGAGGACAAGTATCGAGGAGTTTGTAAAGCATTAAATTGGAATTACATGCAAGAAGAAATTGATGAAGAAAAGTTTAATATTGCAGAATGTCGAAAGTATGAAATGTGGTCAGATTATATTGAGGAAAATTACGGAGAAATTGCAGCAGCATCTTTAGCAATAGGAAGTGACATATTATTTGATTATGTAAAAGAAGACTTAGAAACTCTATCTAAAATGCCAAGATATTCTCATATAGGACAGATAGAAGTTTCATTTTTAGAATATACATTACCACAACAATTTTATGTTCGATATGATTATGAATTTTTATATGCATTATACATTACAATTTGTAAATTCCGCCAACAAGCTAAGATGAACTTAGAAATAGTTACACATAGTGTTTTAGAAGAATTAGCAATTTATTTGATGGTGCAAGAATCAGAAATATTGATGGATATCAGTGATTTACAATTGGATGATGATTGGCAGGATTGGATTTTTGATTTATTTGGAGATATGGATATAGTAACATTCTTGTATTCAAATATATATTTAACAGAAGATAATATTTACCATTTTGATCATTGGATGGATGATCAATTTTGGCAATAAAAATAAGAGAAGACAATATAAATGAAAAAACAAAGAATTGTTATTTATTATAGAATTATGAAAAGAGAAAATTTTGAAGTTGAAAGATGAAAGGATATATATGAAATCATACGAATATAATTCAATATTTACACCACAAGAATTTCAGGATTTTGCAAGAGATATTATTCAGATAAAAGAAAATAAATTTATTGAATCATTTGCTGAAGGAAAAGATGGTGGAATTGATGGGAGATTTATTGATCAAGAAGGTAATATAACTATTTTGCAAGTAAAAAGATATAAAAATATGAATGTTACCATTTTAAACACAATGAAAGAAGAAAAAAGAAAAATGGATCTACTCATTAAAAATGGAAAGCGCGTGGATCGATATATTCTTGTGTTATCTGAAGATATAAGTGTGCAAAAAAAAGATGATATTTTAGATATTATGTCTGAGTATATAAAATGTTCGGAAGATGTTATTATGAAGGCAGATTTAAATAATTTGCTTAGTATGCCAAAGTATAAAGAAATTGAGGATAAATATTATCAATTATGGTATCCTAGTACAAATATATTAAATAGGAAACTATTTGATGTTGTAAATGGTGTATTATTGCAGAAATCAAAGATGTGTTATGCGGATATGATTGAAGAGAAGCAAATTTTTGTTGAGACTTCAGTTTATAAGGAAATTATTTCGAAAGTACATAAAAATAAAACAGTTATTATTTCTGGAGAACCAGGTGTCGGTAAAACAATGTTAGGAAAGCAAGTAGCATTGTTTTATCTTGGAAAATATCATACAGAAACATTTATAAATGTTTCTGATATGAATGATTTATATACAGCACTAAAAATTAATGGGAAAAAAGTTATTTTTTTTGATGATTTCTGGGGTGGCAATCAATTAGAGAAAATTAAAGTGCAGAATGTGTCAAAAGAGTTAACAAGAATTATTAAAACTGTCAAAAAGAGAAATGACTGTATATTGATTATAACTACAAGAGAATATGTTTTAGAACAAGGATTAAAGTATAATGAAGAATTACGAAATATTGTAAAAAAATATAAACTGGAGTGCCTTATACAACAATATTCTGATGCTGATAAATTGCAAATTTATTATGGCCATTTAAAACACGCAGAATTAGCATGGAAACAGACATATGAATTAATGAAGCATGGGAATTTAGTAATTAATTCAAAAAATTATAATCCACGTGTGTTAGAGATGTTTTTTGAATCGGTGGAAACAAATATGCTACCAGATAAGTGTACGAGAATTTTAGATAGATATTTAGAGTGTCCTTTGGATTTTTGGAAAGATATCTTTAATGGCTTATCAAAAGAAGCTCGAATATTATATGTAATAATGGCAATTGCTCCATTACCTATTGAAGCTAGCATTTTAAGAAAATTTTATAATAATTATATACAGAAAAAAGAAAATTCATATGAATGGAAAAACTTTTTTGAAGTGCAAATTGAATTAGAAAAAACAGTAATTAGAACAGATTTATATGACGTTACGGCTGACAAAGTGTTAGTTGTAACATTTCAAAATCCATCAGCAAAAGATTTTTTGATTGACTTACTAAAAAATAATTTTTTTCATTATAAAAATATTATAGATGACAGTTGTATGTATTATTCACAGTATGTAGAATATTTGAGAATATTGGATATTATAGGAGCCCCAATAGAAATATATGAAACTATATATGAGAAAGCATTAGATGCAATTGATACAGATTCTATATTATTTTATGATAAATATAAAATTATATTGCAATATAATGATAAAGAGATACAAAAATATAATAGTAATTTCAAAACATATGAAAAATATAGTGATATTGGGATGGGAAGATTTATTCAACTTCTTACAATGTATAATACTGGCAATGATAATAATATAAAAAATAAAATGAAACAGATATTTATGATAATTATGCGTAATATCAATAATTATCCGGAATTAGTATTATCTGAAGATTTGCGTGTTATGCCAGAAGCTATTTCTGTAATGTATAAAAATGGATTGTTGAAAAATGTTATGCCTATTTTGGAAATATATATGGATGTTTTGATGAGAAATTGGAAATCTATAGCTATGTATGATATAGAAATAAACGATGATTTTCCTGATGTATGGGAAAAATATTTAGAAAAACATCGATATGAAATTGCTCAGTATTTAGAAAAATATTATACAGCAGATATTTGTATGGCAGCAATGCAAGATGATAAAGAGGAATTTGAATGTTCCATAGTATTATGTGAAGAATGTTTTTTCCAATATAAACTTGAAATTCCTGAAAATTTAAAACAAAAAATAGAAATATATCGTTCTTGGATAGAAGATGAAGATACAAATAATGAAGAAATATTTTTTCAAAATAATATGAAAAAGCAGGATATAAAAGAAATACAGAATGAATTTGAAAAGGACTTTTTATTTCCTATACGTCCCAAAAAAATTGACAATTTGCCTGAATGGATAGCACAAAGTGGCATTCCATCAGAAATTAAAAGTATTCTATGTTCAAAGAATTTGCAAGATGACCTATTATTGGATAAGTTTATAAATGACGAAGATTCTTTGAATTTTCTAGTAAAATTTATAAATTATGAAATGCAATTACCAGATAATATATGTGATATAACAAAAAAATTTATAAACTACGTTTTAAAACAAAGTAATTTAAATCAAGAGGATATTTATAAATTTATAGAGAATGTTAATTATAGAGAGAATTCTACATGGCCACAGGAACAACTAAAAGAAATGTGTTCAGATATTATATTAGAGAATGAAATGTTTTTGCCTAATATGGTAGAAGCAGGAATTTTAATAAAATCTCAACATTGGTATCGATGCTTAAATGATAGTTTATTAATATATCTGAAACTAGGTATTTTATTATCACAAAATAAAATTGCTGATTTTTATAAATCAATTAAAGAAGATTTTTTAGATGGCCCGGATATTTATGAAAAGATTGTATATGTATGTACAAATTTATATGAGACTGATTATTTTAATTTTAAAAAATATTTATTAGTTCCAGCAATAAAAGGTATATATCAGGAATTATTACAACATAAAGGTAATTGGGAAGATAAGCTGATTGATTATTTGGATTATGAATATGAATGTGAAAATAATGAAATTACAGGAGGAATTGGTAATGGGGATACAGATTTACAAATTATTGAAGTATTCTCAGGTTCAGAATTGTGGTCTAATATTGAAGAAAAATTTACAAAAGAAAATATTAAGAAATTACAAGAGGTTGGAATAATAAAGCAAAAAGGAATTTCTAAAATAACGTTAAAAATGATTCAAGAAAAAGGATTACTTCATGAATTTGGTATTCATGAAGAGCTAGAAATTTTCTGGAATAAAATAAACAAATATAAAGATGAGGTATAAAATATGGAATCAAAAATAAAACAAATTAAAAGTAAATTATTAAATGCAGCTGGAAAATATGCTGATTATCATAGCTATTTAGATACATTATATGATTTAGATGAAAAATATGATGAAACATTAGAAATATATAATAAGAGTATTTGGTTTGGACAATCAGATGGTACAATTAGAGAAAAAGCAGCACATATGCTAAATATAACACTGAACTTATTTCAGGATATGGCGAATAATTCTGAAAAGGAACTATTTTCAGTAATTCAGGAAATATTAGAATGCAATAGAGAAGATCAATATCAGATATGGGAAAAAGAATTATTTTTAGATAAAAACAAAATTCAGTTAGATGAATTAAAGGAAGAGCTTCTTGAATGGGAAGAATTTCCGTATGAACAACAAAAGGCATTAGATAAATTAATTTGTACTTTAGACAAAATAAATGAAACTTTACAATAAAAGAGTATTTATAAATTATGGTTATATGTTAAATCGAGTTTCATGAATATTCTTATGTGGCAGAGCTGCTTGTCCAATTTGGACTGAACCATCTGTCCAAGTGGAGTGATCCACTATAATATCTGCGAGTTTACTCGCGTAATGATTTATCTAATCTGTAAACTTTAATACTAAAAGTAAACGATTAATCTTAGGGTGTTGCTAGAATGATAGAATGCTAGTACTTTACTTCATTTTTCTAGCAAACATCCTTTGTACTTCTTCATTCCACGGTGCTAGCTTTTCTAATTCTTTTTGGGTAGTTCTTGCATTTGGCCGTTTTTCCAATAAGAAATTTAAATATTTATAAACATTTAGATCATATGCTTTTGCCATCTCGATCATTGTGAAGCAGACCACGCTGGCGTGTGCTCCATCTGTAGAATCACAGAATAGCCAGTTCTTTCGTTCGATCGTGATCGGACGGATCGTATTTTCGCTCAGATTATTGCTGAGACTGCAACGGCCATCTTCCAGATATGTCATCAGGGAATCTTTTCGGTTTCGGATATGCGGACTTAAGGTCCCAGGGACGTTAAGGAATCATGGACTTCGAGCAATTTTATTATACCTATATGAAAGTACCAAAATGACAGAAGCTGTATCAGAGATAGCAGGATATTTACGATTAGTTCTTTTACATAAAACTTAAGCTCTTTTTATTGGAACCCGAAATGAAATGATCCGAGGTGTTTCTATTTGTTCAAATTTGATCATATATGCATTTCGATCAGAAAGGATGGATTTAATCCTACCTTGTCCAAAGACATTATGAATGATCTTATCACCAACCTGAAAAGTTTGTTCAGCGACATAACCATCTAAATAGCGATTACTGTAATGAATGTAATTTTTGGTTTCTGCGATCAGAGTATCTTCTGGCTTTTTAACGTATTCTAAAAATTTTTGATCGATATCTAAAATAAATCTAGATGGGTAACGGGTTGATCCATCAAAATTTTTTCCGTGTGATTCACTTAAAAATAAACTTTTCATGGCACGTGACATTGCAACAAATGCAAGACGACGTTCCTCTTCCATTCCCTCAATTGTAGAGGTTTTCTTGGAAGGAAAAATTCCTTCATTTAATGCACATAGGAATACGTGTGGGAATTCCAATCCTTTTGCAGCATGAACGGTCATCAATTTTACTTTGTCAGAATCATCAGTAACGTCACTATTCGTAAATAGGGCAATATGATCAAGATAATCAGGTAGCAGAGCTTCCTCGCCACAAGATATTTCATAATCATAAACAGCTTGTTTTAATTCAGCCAGATTATCAAGACGTTCCTGATTTCCAGTAGTTCGAAGCATTTCTTCATAACCACTTCGATCCAAAATATCAGATAAAACTTCAGAAATTGTTCGTTGCTCATAAGTCACTGAAAAAGCATCGATCAATGAGATAAAATCTTTTGCATCTGTTCCTTTAAAAATTGGATCTTCCACACATTCTTTTAATGCCTCATAAAAAGAACAGTGATGAGCATTTACATATGCTTGAAGAAATTCCATTCGTTTTTTACCGATATTTCGTTTTGGAACATTCACAATCCTTAAAAAAGAGAGATCATCTTTGTATGTGATCATACGCAGATAAGACAGTGCGTCTTTTACTTCCATTCGCTCAAAAAATTGAATTCCACTATAGATGCTATATGGGATTTTCTTTTTTAACAATGTCTCTTCCAAGGTTCGGGTAACGTAATGAGCACGATAAAGAATCGTGATATCCTTATATGAGATATCTTTTTTATGTAATTTTATGATCTGATCTGCGATCCAATCAGATTCCTCTTCTGAAGTATCTCCGTGATAATAAAGCACTGAATTTTTGCTATGACACATTGGCAGAAGGTCCTTTTTCATACGATTTTTATTCTTATCGATCAGTGAATTGCATACCGATAAGATCTGAGGAGTAGAACGATAATTTTCATTCATCATGATCGTTTTAACATCAGGGAAAGCTTTGTCAAAATTAAGGAGATAGTTGATATCTGCACCACGCCAGGAATAGATCGTCTGATCTGGGTCTCCTACAATAAAGAGGTTTTTATGATATCCGCATAAGACTTTCATTAATTGATATTGAATCTTATCAATATCCTGGAACTCATCGATCATGATGTATTCCAGACGTTTCTGCCATTTTAAACGGATCTCTTTATTCTTTTCAAAAATATAAAGAGAAAATTTCAAAAGATCGTTGTAATCGAGACCAAAACATTTCTTCTCCTGATATAAATATCCATAAAAAATGATATCATTCACATCGGTAGCCCTCAAATATTTTTGCCGTAATGTATCAAGGGACATTGTGATCAGATCAAGATAATAATTAGGATATCGTTCTAATTTATACATCTCGATCATATCTCTTGCCTTTGAAAATGTCTTATGACGAAGTGTAAGTCCGCGTTCCTCATAAATGATCTTTAACATAGAATCAATATCCTGATTGTCTAAAACAAGAAAATTCTTTGGATATTGTACGGCATGGGAGTCTTCCTGTAGAATGGATACACAAAATCCATGGAAGGTATTAATATAACCAGTATCGTTATCAGCAATGAGATTATGAATCCGATGTCTCATTTCGTTAGCAGCTTTGTTTGTGAAAGTAACACAAAGGATATTGCCTGGCAAAATTCCAATTTCGTTAACCAAAAAGGCAAATCTGTGAGATAATGCTCTGGTTTTTCCAGAACCGGCCCCTGCGATCACTCGGATAAAACCTTCTGTAGATGTAACAGCTTCTAGTTGTGCTTGGTTTAATTGGCATAATAATTGATCCAAAATAAAATTCCTCCCGTATATATGTTCGATTAATCCTATTATAACGAAATGACAGCAGAAAGACAAGGCTCTATCAAACGTCATAATTTGAATAGATGTTTGATAGAGCTTTTACATAAAAACCTCTTTCTTTCGCAACTGTTTGCATTAAAAAAAGGAATGGTTATGTAAAAAATTGCACTTGCATTAAAGCAGTATTGCAGATAACATAAGGATAGTAATAATACTTGCATTAGAACACGCAGAAATGAAGAAACTGATAATAAAAGCAAAAAGGAGTCTCCTATGGATTATCAATCATACCTATCTCACAATGTAGCTGTCAACCTAAAAAGAATTCGAACTTCCAAGGGCATGAGTCTTGATGTACTATCAGAACAAACAGGTGTTAGTAAAAGTATGTTAGCTCAGATTGAGAAAGGAACAGCAAATCCATCGTTAGGTGTTTTAGGAAAGATCACAAGCGGATTAAGAATCGAATTCCAAGAATTAATTGATGCTCCGCCAATGGAATCCTGCCTTGTAACACCAGATCAGATGACACCAACAAAAGAAATGATCGGTGAATACAAAGTATGGACATGTTTTCCATATGAAGATAATCACCAATTAGAGATTTACCGCATTGATATCGAACCAGGGGGTAAATATATCAGTGGCAGCCATGGAGAGAAGACAAGAGAATATCTTTCAGTTACAGATGGAGAACTTACGATTGAGTGTGGTGAAGATGTTCAGAAGATCACAAAAGGGGAAATCTATCGATTTGAAACAGATAAAAAACATAATTATAAAAATGAAACACAACAAAAGACAAGTTTTATCTGTGTGTTTGTAGATTATCGGTAAGTATCATACGGAAGTAGTAAGATGATAAAATGATATATTCAATATAATGGACAGATGTAATATATAATATTTTACAAAAAAATTAAAAAACAATAAAACACTAAGAAAAAATATACAATATAATAATAAAATATATTATAAAAGATAAAAATAAAGAAATTTCAAAAAATAACAAAGATATATTGACAATTCAATCCTCCAGTGTTATTGTATAGTTGTACAAAATAAAGGATAAAAATTAAGCAAGGGCGCTTACCAACAGGATAAGTTTCCCTTGCTTTTCTTTTTATTATTTAAAGTTTATCAATGAAAAAGATAAACAAAATCTGGCCCAGAGAAGTTAAATAACCAATAACATCATGAGGAGGAAGCAGATATGAGATTAAAAGATACAGGATTAACAAGTCAGGATATTAAAGATAAAGTAAACAAATATATGATCGAGACATACGAACGTTTTGATTTCCTTGCAGAGAGAGCAAAAGATATGTATATGTACGATGAAAATGGTGAGGAATATCTCGACTTCTATGCAGGAATCGCAGTAAATAACGCAGGAAGCTGTAATGAAAAGGTTGTAGCAGCAGTCAAAGATCAGGTTGGCGACATCATGCATACATTCAACTATCCATACACAATTCCTCAGGCACTGCTTGCTGAAAAAGTATGTGAAACAATTGGAATGGATAAGATTTTCTATCAGAACTCTGGTACAGAGGCAAATGAAGCAATGATCAAGATGGCTCGTAAATACGGAATCGAAAAATACGGACCAAACCATTATCATATCGTAACAGCGAAGATGGGATTCCATGGAAGAACATTCGGAGCAATGTCAGCAACAGGACAGCCGGGAAATGGATGTCAGGTCGGATTTGGACCAATGACTTATGGATTCTCATACGCACCATATAATAACCTTCAGGCATTTAAAGATGCATGTACAGAAAATACGATTGCGATCATGATCGAGCCAGTACAGGGTGAAGGTGGTGTTCATCCAGCAACACAGGAATTCATAAAAGGATTAAGAGAATTTTGTGATGAAAATGATATGTTACTCTTGATCGATGAAGTTCAGACAGGATGGTGTCGAACAGGTGCAGTGATGTCTTATATGAACTATGGAATCAAACCAGACATCGTATCCATGGCAAAAGGCTTAGGTGGAGGAATGCCGATCGGAGCAATCTGTGCAACAGCAGAAGTTGCTAAAGCATTTACACCTGGATCTCATGGAACAACATTTGGTGGACATCCAGTCAGCTGTGCAGCAGCATTAGCAGAAGTTAATGAACTGATCGATCGCGACTTGGCTGGAAATGCAAAGAAAGTTGGAGATTACTTTGCTGAGAAATTAAAAGGACTTCCTCATGTAAAAGAGGTCAGACACCAGGGATTATTAACAGGTATCGAATTTGATGACACATTAAACGCAGTTGATATTAAACATGCATGTTTTGATCGAAAACTGTTAGTAACAGCCATCGGAAGCAGTGTGATCCGTACAATCCCACCATTGATCGTAACAGAAGAAGAATGTGATAAAGCATTTGCGATCATGAAGGAGGCTGTAGAATCCTTAGCATAAAATAATATCTTTGAAAAAAGATCAAAATATCAGGGAGGAATGTAAATGAAACATTTTATCGTAAATATCGGATGTGAATACGGAAGCGGTGGTCCGGACATTGGAAAGATGGTTGCCGAATCACTTGGAATTCCATTTTACGACAGAGATTTAGTAGATCAGGTCGTAGAGAAACTTGGAGTTGACAGGGATCTGGTAGAAAAAGCCGATTCCGGAGAAGAAAATGTCAAATATGAATTTGACACAACCTTTGGACCAAGATATGCGAATCTTACAAACCGTGTTATTTACACACAGTTTGAGGTTATTCATAAACTGGCGGCAAAATCATCTTGTGTCATTATCGGAAGATGTAGTAACTATATATTAAAAGACAGGGATGACTGCTTAAATATCTTTGTATATGCACCAGAAGAATATAAAGTGAAACATATCATGGAACAAAAAGGTGTATCACAAAAAGAGGCACAAAAACTTGTAAAATATAATGATGGGATGCTGAAATCAAGATATGAATATATGACAAACTCTGATATGAGAGATTGCCGTACCAGACATATGATGATCGATTCTAGTATTCTTGGACTTGAAAAAACAGCAAAATATATCATGCAGTTAATTGACCTGCGATTTGAAAACTAAACTAAAATACATTTACATTCTAACAAAGGCGTTAAGAGATAAGGATCTTTTAGCGCCTTTTTTCTTTCGAAACTTTAAACAGAATGTGAAGCAAGAAAGGAATGATATATAATGGAAAAGAAAAAATCAGAATTTGACAAAGTATTTAGTGCATGGGACATTCTTGTCATTGCATTTGGCGCTATGATCGGTTGGGGATGGGTTGTTTCAACCGGAGACTGGATCGGTCGAGGTGGAGTTTTAGGAGCTGTCATCGGTTTTGCGATCGGTGGTATCATGGTATTCTTTGTAGGACTTACTTATGCAGAACTTACTGCAGCAATGCCACAGTGTGGAGGAGAACATGTATTTAGTTACAAGGCAATGGGACCGGTTGGTTCATTTATCTGTACGTGGGCGATCATTTTAGGATATGTCAGTGTTGTATGTTTTGAAGCATGTGCACTTCCTACAATTATCACTTATATTTATCCTGGATTCTTAAAAGGATATCTGTATACTGTTGCAGGATTTGATATTTATGCATCATGGCTTGCAGTTGCGATGATCGTAGCATTCTTTATCACATTTATCAATATCAAAGGTGCGAAGACAGCTGCAACTTTACAGACAGTTTTAACAGTGATCATCGGTGGAGTTGGAATCCTTCTGATCGTAGCATCTGTAGTCAGTGGAGATGCTAGCAATTTAACACCACAATTATTTGCAGGAGATAGTGCGTCAACTACTATGAAAGCGATCATGAGTGTTGCGGTTATGACACCATTCTTCTTTATTGGATTTGATGTTATCCCACAGGCAGCAGAAGAGATCAATGTGCCGCTTAAAAAAATCGGTATGATCATGATTTTATCTATCGTACTAGCAGTTGCATTTTATGCGCTGATCATCTTAGGTGTTGGTTATGTTATGAGTCCATCTGATATTTCATCTTCACAGGCAGGATCAGGACTTGTTACAGCTGATGCAATGGCAAAAGCATTCCACAGCAGTATCATGTCAAAAGTATTGATCGTCGGTGGTATGTGTGGAATCGTTACAAGTTGGAACTCCTTTTTAATTGGTGGTAGCCGTGCAATGTATTCCATGGCTGAATCTTATATGATTCCAAGAACTTTCCGTAAATTACATAAAACACACAAAACACCAGTGAATGCATTATACTTGATCGGTGGATTATCCATATTAGCTCCATTATTTGGACGTAAAATGTTAGTATGGATCGTCGATGCAGGTAACTTTGGATGCTGTCTTGCATACTGTATGGTTTCCTTATCTTTCATCATCTTAAGAAAGAAAGCACCAGAAATGGCACGTCCATACAAAGTAAAACATTATAAAATTGTTGGTGTATTGGCAGTCTTAATGTCAGGATTTATGGTCGCGATGTATATTATCCCAGGATCAGGGTCAAACCTTGTACCACAGGAATGGGCAATGGCTGGTGGATGGGCTGTTCTTGGAATTATCTTCTTCATTGTATGTAAATTAAAATACAAAGAAAAATTTGGATCTCACATCGATGTTGCCGTTGATGATGAAGATATCACATCAGAAGAAGATCATACATTTGAAGATGCACTTGGAGCTGTTAATACAGCAGAAAATGTAGTAGAAGTACAGCCAGCAATTAACTTTAACTACTTCCTTCCAGTCAATATTGCATTTGGAAGCGGTAAAGTCTTAGAAACAGGAGAGCTTACAAAACCATATGGTAAGAAAGCACTGATCGTAACTGGAAGAAGCAGTGCAAAGAAATCTGGTTTATATGATAAAGTAGCAAACAGCCTGTCTAAAGCAGGAATTGATCATGTATTATTTGATAAAGTTGCACAGAATCCATTAACAACAACGGCGATGGAAGGTGCTGATTTTGCTAAGGCAAATGGATGTGATGTCGTTGTAGCGATCGGTGGCGGAAGCATCATGGATTGTGCAAAAGCAATCGCATTCTTAAGTATCAATGACGGAGATATCAACGATTACATTTATAACAGATTACAAAGTGATAAAGCATTACCATTGATTTTAATTCCTACAACATGTGGAACAGGATCCGAAGGAAATGGATTTGCAGTTCTTACAAATCCGGAAAATGGAGATAAGAAATCCTTACGTTGTAATGCAATCGTTGCAAAAGTATCCATTGTTGATCCAGAATGCATGATGACAATGCCAAAACATGTACTTGCATCTGTTGGATTTGACGCATTATGCCACTGCATGGAAGCATACACGTCAAAGATCGCACAGCCATTTACAGATGCTCTAAGTTTATACGCGATGGAACTGATCGCAGGAAACCTTGTCAAAGTATATAAAGGTGAAGGCGGCAAAGAAGCATGGGAGAAGATCACACTGGCATCAACGATCGGTGGAATGGTCATCAATACAGCAGGTGTCACTCTGGCACATGGAATGGAACATCCAGCCAGCGGACTAAAAGATATCGTCCACGGACAAGGACTTGCAGCATTAACACCAGTAATCGTAGAAGCATCCCATAAAGGAAACCATTTCAAATTTGCTAAGATCGCAAGAATCTTTGGCGGGGTTACCGCAGAAGATCTTGCTGGTAAATTAAGAAGTCTGTTAAAAGATATCGACCTTGCTTGTACACTATCTGACCTTGGATTATCCAAAGAAGATATTCCTTGGATGGCAGAGAACTGTATGAAGGTATCTGCGGCAAGTATTCAGAACAATCCGGTTGTATTTACACAGGAAGAAATTGCTGAGATATACAGGAAAGCAATGTAGGATAGTTTATTATCTATAGGCTATTGAGTATGTAGAAAAATGAAAATATAAGAAATATGAAAGATATGATATGAAAAGACAGTTTCGTGTCATATCTTTTTTTGATAAAATATAAAAAGATTAGGAAGAAGCTTATCATGATAGAAAGGAAAATCCAATGAATGATCAGTTTATACAAGGCGTAATATTTGACTGGAATAAAATAGATGATGACAGTTATCTAAAACAAATAGAAGCATTAAAAAATATTGAAAGGCTAGAATTTAAAAATTCAATCAATTTCTTCGTTGGAGAAAATGGAAGTGGAAAGTCCACCTTATTAGAAGCAATTGCCATAGCTCATGGATTTAATCCAGAAGGTGGAACGAAAAACTATGTATTTTCTACGCATGATACACACTCCGAATTATGCGATGCCATCAGAGTTGTAAAAGGATATCGGAAGGAAAAATGGGGATATTTTCTTAGAGCAGAAAGTTTCTATAATGTTGCAACGAAGGAAGAAGAATATGGTGGAATAGATTCAGCCAGATATCATGAGAAATCACACGGAGAAGGTTTCTTGGCATTAGCACAAAATAATCTACAGCCCAATGGATTGTATCTTTTTGATGAGCCAGAAGCGGCATTATCACCACAAAGACAATTAACATTATTAATGGAGATATATAAATGTGCAAGAAAAGGAGCACAGTTCTTTATTGTTACACATTCACCGATTTTACTAGGAATTCCAGACGCTGACATTTATTGTTTTGATGATGGTAGGATTCATTTATGTGAGTATGAGGAGACGGAAAGTTATCAGATTACGGAGATGTTTATAAATAATCGGGAAGTATTATTGGATAGACTTCTAAAAGAATAGATGTAGAAATTCATAATTCATGCTATACTTAAAAATAACAGATTAAATAAAAGAGGTGAGATAAAATCATGGAAAATGAAACATATATGAAACGATTAAAAGACAGACTGCAAATAGAATTTAAAAAACAGGATCGAAGCGGAGTATACGGTTATACACAGAGGAGTATGGCGTATAATTCCAATCGGATTGAAGGAAGTACCTTAACAGAGAAACAGACAGCAAGTATGTTTGAAACAGGAACTTTATATGTGGATGATCCAGACATGATTTTTCGAACAAAAGATATAGAAGAAATGAATGGTCATTTCAAAATGTTTAATTATGTAATGAAATGTATGGAAAAACCTTTGTCAGAAGAGATCATAAAAAATATGCATAAAAATTTAAAGGAAGGTGTTTTTGAAGATCGAGCAAATGGATATGCAATTGGTGGGTGGAAAAAGCGTGCAAACAGAGTCAGTGATATCCAGATAGCATTGCCACAAGAAGTTCCAGAAAAGATTCATCAGTTATTAGAAAAGTATCATAACGCAGAGAAAATTACATTATACGATATTGCTAAATTTCATGCACAGTTTGAGAATATTCACCCATTTCAGGATGGAAATGGGAGAGTCGGGCGTATGATCATTCTAAAACAATGTCTGGATCATAATATTGTTCCAGTGATCATCCGTGATATTCATAAAGCAGAATATAATCGATATCTTAATAAAGCACAGCACGAACAAGACTATAAAGGATTAGAAGCTTATTTTGAAAAAGAACAGAAATATTATCAGGAAAGCACAATCCCAATGATATTTGATTTTGATGAATTGTAGAATAAGGGTGTAATTAATAGAGAGTGGACAAGAAAGGAGGTTGGGGTTTATGGCTAAGAAGTTTTGTACAACAGGAACATGTATCCCGGAGAAAAATTATATGGTTGATCTTAGCAACAGGATTCAGCAGATTATCAATCAATATATCGAATCAGGACAATACTTTACGATCAATCGAGCCAGACAATATGGTAAGACAACCTTGCTTTATCTTCTGGAAAAAGAATTGCGAAAACAAGATTATCTGGTTTTGAGTTTAAGTTTTGAAGCTGCCGATGAATATTTTGAATCTCTGGGAAGTCTTGCCGAAGGACTTTCACTTGATATTGAAGAGTGTTTGCGAGAGCAGAATGTAGATGAAAAAGTTTTAGAGGAATGGAATCATTCAATCTCTGAGAGATTTCCTATGAGATCATTAGGAACAAAAATCAGCAACCTATGCAGAAAATGCGGTAAAAAGGTAGTTCTAATGATCGATGAAGTAGACAAAAGTTCAGACAATCAGATTTTCTTATCTTTCCTTGGACTTCTAAGAGAGAAATATTTAAAATGTCAGCAAGGAAAAGATGTAACATTTCATTCTGTAATTCTTGCAGGTGTTTACGATATTAAAACATTAAAGTTAAAACTACATCCACAAGAAGAATCGAAATATAACAGTCCATGGAATATCGCAGTTGATTTTAATATTGAGATGAGCTTTTCTGTAAGTGATATTCAGACAATGATACAAGAATACGAGCAGGAACATCGTACAGGTATGGATGTAAAAGAAATCAGTCGGATTTTATATGATTATACGTCAGGATATCCATATTTGGTTTCAAAGATATGTCAGTTATTAGATGAAAGAGTATCCGATGTTCAAGTGTGGACAAGAGAAGGAATTTTAAGTGCAGTCAAGGTTTTGTTAAAAGAACCAAACACATTGTTTGATGATATGACCAAAAAGTTGTTAGATCATCCACAGTTAAAAGAAATGCTTCAAAACATTTTATTTGCAGGAGTTGACTTCCCATTTAAACGAGAAACACCGATTATAGATTTGGGAGTTACGTTTGGCTTCTTAAAGGATAAAAATGGGATTGTAGCAGTATCGAATCGGATTTTTGAAACACAGTTATATGATATGTTTTTATCAGAAACAGCAGTTAATAATCAAATGTATATGAAGGTATCATCTGATCGAAATCAATTTATTGTATCTGGAATATTGCAAATGCCATTGGTAATGCAAAAGTTTTATGAATATTATGAAGAAATTTATTCAGAAAAAGATCAAAAGTTTATAGAAGAAACAGGAAGGGGAAAGATTATGTATAGAATCAGCAATTTCAGTGACAACGACGATGTAAAGATCATCGACAAATCAGGACCATTTGAAGTTATCGAATATCAGAGAGACTTAAGTGTCATGCCAGAAGATGCCCAGTTAGCATTTTTCTGCAGTCAGATGAATGTAAGAAAACGTCAGCTAAAATGTGAACTATCCAGAGGAAATGTAACGATTCAGTCAGGTGCCATGCAGTGGATGGCAGGAGATGTCTCTGCGACAACAGGGATCAAAGGAGCAGGAGATTTCTTATCCAAGACGATCCGTGGAAAAGTTACAGGAGAATCTGTGATCAAGCCAGAATATACAGGAGATGGAACTCTTGTTTTAGAACCTACATATAAACATATCATTTTATTAGATCTTGACGAATGGGGCAATTCGATCGTATTAGATGATGGACTATTTTTAGCCTGTGAATCCACATTGAAACAAAAAGCGGTCAGAAGAAAGACATTTTCTTCTGCATTTGCAGGCGGAGAAGGATTCTTTAATCTTGGATTAAAAGGAAGTGGAGTTGTGTGCATAGAATCTGATTGTCCAAGAGAAGAATTAGTCGAGATCACATTAGAAGATGATGTTGTAAAGATTGACGGAAACTTGGCAATCGCATGGAGCGGAAGTCTTGATTTTACGGTAGAACGAGCAGGAAAATCTTTGCTTGGTTCTGCGGCCAGTGGAGAAGGATTGGTTAATGTATACCGTGGAACAGGAAAAGTATTATTGGCACCAGTTGGGAATCAGGCGATGAAACCACAACAAGTGATAGAAAAAGAGCCAGTGATCGTCGGTGACGATGACGAATAGAAGAAAAAATAGATAAGGAAATAGCATTTGTTACGAAAAAATAAACAACAGATGCTATTTTTTTGTATGATTAACTCGACAATAAAAAAATGGTGTCGTATAATAAGTAGTGTTACGTTAATCAGTTAAAGTGAAAGAGTAACAAATAATACGAAAGAAGCAGCAGAACAATGAAAATTCTAGTATGTATGAAACAGGTACCGGCAGGTACTAAAGTTGACATTGACCCAGAAACAGGGGCAATGAAGCGTTTATCCGGGGAGACAAGAACGAATCCTTATGATTTATTTGCCCTGGAAGCAGCATTACAATTAAGAGAGAAAGTAGGAGGAAGTGTTACAGTTCTCACCATGGGACCTCCACAGGCTGAGGAGATGATGAGAGATGCGTATACGATGGGAGCAGATGATGCAATTATTTTATCTGACCGCAAGTTTGCAGGAGCAGACGTGCTTGCAACATCTTATGCACTATCTCAGGGAATCACAGCAATCGGAGATATAGATCTTATTATTTGTGGAAAGCAGACAACCGATGGAGATACCGCTCAGGTTGGGCCAGCGATCGCAGAGCATTTAGGAATCCCACATGCAGCATGGGTGTCTGAGATCGTAGATGCAGACAGCGAGTCTATTCAGGTAAAACAGGATTTAGTCAGTGTGTCACAGACTTCAAAGATTCCATATCCATGTCTGATCACAGTTGACAAAGACATGTGTGTACCAAGATTACCATCTTATTTACTGCAGAAACAGTCCAAAGACCGCCCAGTGAAGATCATGACATTTGAAGATATGGCAGATCAGAACTTAAGCAAATATGGACTTGTCGGATCACCAACCGCAGTAGAGAAAATGTTTGCACCGCCAGAAGTAGAAAAGCAGGTTTATTTTGACGGAGATGCAAAAGAAAAGACAAAACAATTATTTGACGTATTAGTAAATAAGAAAGTGATTTAGGTGAGATGACATGGAACTAATAAAATTTGATGCAAAACGCTGCAGTCTATGTGGTAAATGCGTGGAAAAATGTCCGTTTGGGGCATTAAGTTTTGAAGATAATGGGATTGTTGTCGGGGACACTTGCCGAATGTGTGGAATGTGTGTCAGACAATGTCCAGAAAAAGCGATCAGCTTTGAGCAGAAAGCAGGATCATTTGATAAAGATAAATGGAAAGATTTTTTGATCTTTGTAGAACAGGAACGTGGAGACATTCATCCGGTTGCATTTGAATTGATCGGTGAAGCAAGAAAGATGGCTTTGAAAGTAAATTTTAAAGTCAAATGCGTGATCGCAGGTGGAGCAGGAACCATTGAGAATGCACATAAACTTCTAGACTATGGAGTTGATCAGGTCTTTGCATATGAGGATGAATCCTTAGAAGGATTCAGAGCAGACTGTTATACAGATGTTGTTGCAGAATGTATCGCAGCACAGAAACCAAGTTCTGTCTTAATTGGGGCAACAGCACTTGGAAGATCCTTAGCCCCAAGACTGGCAACAAGATTCCATACAGGATTAACAGCTGATTGTACAACCCTTGATATTAAGTCAAACACAGACATGGTACAGATTCGTCCAGCATTTGGTGGAAATATCATGGCTCAGATTTCTATCACAAAATCAAGACCACAGTTTGCAACTGTAAGATACAGAGTTATGGATGCGGCACAGAAGGTTGAGAGCACAAAAGGAGAGGTTATTGTCTGTTCAGTGAAGGAAGAGATGAAACAATCTCCAATCGAGATCTTAAAATCCGAAGTGATCGAGAAGACAAAGAACATTGAAGATGAAGATGTCTTAGTTGTAGCAGGACGAGGGGTCCGCAATGAAAAAGATGTGGAAATGTGTGAAGAATTAGCCAAAGCTTTAGGTGGACAGTTAGCATTTACAAGACCGATGATCGAGAATGGTTTTGGGGATGTTGCACATCAGGTTGGATTATCTGGAAGAACTGTTCGTCCAAAACTGATCATTACTTGTGGAGTTTCTGGTGCGATTCAGTTTACATCTTGTATGACAGGATCTGAATGCATCGTAGCGATCAACAATGATCCAGAAGCTCAGATTTTCAATGTGGCACACTATTGTATCGTTGATGATCTGTACAAAGTCGTTCCATATCTGACAGAATTAGTAAAACAACAGAAAGGGGACGAATAAGATGCCATATCCATATAAGAAGATGACCCAGGAAGATTTTGATAAGATCATTGAGATCACAGACAACGAACGTGTATGGGTCGGCGATGAGATCGCAAAAGAATATTACAAAGACGAGATGCCAGAATATGGAGTATTTCCACCGGAATTATACGTGGAAGTATTGAATAAAGAAGAAGTTTCAGAAATCATGAAATATGCTTACGAGCAGAATATTCCAGTTGTCTGCCGTGGTGCTGGAACAGGACTTGCAGGTGGAGCAACTTGTAAATACGGTGGAATCATGTTATCTGTGATGCGTATGAATAAGATTTTTCCAGTGGATCACAAGAACCAGACGATCACGGCACAGCCAGGAGCATTGTTAATTGATATTCAGGCGGCAGCTAAAGAAGAAGGATTATTCTACCCACCAGATCCAGGAGAAAAAACAGCTTCTATCGGTGGAAATGTCATTACCAACGCAGGTGGAATGAAAGCGGTAAGATATGGTCTTACAAGAGACTTTGTCCGTTGTATTGAAGCAGTTATGCCAGATGGTTCCATCATGAATTTCTCATCCAATGTCGTAAAGAATACAACAGGATTTGATGTGAAAGATTTAGTGATTGGTTCTGAGGGAATCTTATGTATTTTGACGGAAGTTACGTTAAAGTTATTGCCTGCACCAACATGTTCAAGTACATTGGTTATGCCATTTAGAAGCTTGGAAGAATGTGCTGATATGGTGCCAAAAGTATTAGATCTGCCATTTGTTCCAACAGCGATTGAATTTTTGGAAAGAGAATTGATCGATATTGTAGAAAGAAGTCTACATAAACTGTTTCCAGTGAAACACGGAGAAGCGGTATTGATCGTTATGTATGATGCATCAAGCAAAGAAGAACTTGATCGTGCAGTAGAAGCAGCTGCAGAAGCGGCATTAGAAAATGGAGCTTTAGATTGTAATATCGCAGGAACGCCAGAACGTGCGGCATCTGTGTGGGAAGTACGAGGAGCAATTCTTGAAGGAATGAAGGCAGATTCCGTTGCACAGGAAGAATGTGATGTTGTTGTTCCAAGATCAGAGATTGCAGAATATGTAAAACAGGCAAAGAAGATTGCATCTGCACATGGAATCCGCGTAGAGCCATGTGGTCATTGCGGAGATGGAAACATTCATACCGAAATGCTTCGTGGACCAGAGATGAGCGATGAGGAGTGGAAGAAGGCAACCCATGAATCATTAACAGAATTATATGCATTATCAAAAAAACTTGGTGGACAGTTATCTGGAGAACATGGAATCGGAAACGGACGTCTTGATTTCTTAGAGGAATTTGCGGGACCAAGAATGATTGAACTATACAAGTCTATTAAACGTGCATTTGATGATAAGCTGATTTTGAATCCAGGAAAAATGATCAAGATCGATGAAAACTAGAATATCAGACTACATTAAGAGAAAAGAGAGGACGACAAAATGAGCGGCAAAAAAAGTTTACTAGTTGACAAGAGTAAGATGCCTCTTGCCATGGGAATCGCATTCGTGGCATTTACGACACAGTTCGGAGGTGGATTTGCTTCCGGAGCACAGATTTATCAGTATTTTATCAACTACGGAATCTGGTGTCTGTTAATGCCACTGATCACACAAGGATTATATGCATTATTTTTCTGGTATGGAATGCGTTATGCATACAAACATAAAACATATGATTACAGAAGTTTTTCTGACAGTTTATATGGAAAGACAAGACCGATCATGTCAAATCTATATGAAATCTGTTATCTGATCATGATCGGAACGGCATCTGCTGCAGCATTTGCAACTGGTGGATCAACACTTCAAATGCTATTTGGAATCCCATACTGGGTATGTACATTGATCATAGCGGCATTTATTTTCGTGATCGCACTTTTTGGAACAAGTGTCGTAAGAAAATGTGCATCTACTTTAAGTGTACTGATCTTGATCGGATTAGTTCTTGTATTAGTACCAAACATCATCGTACAGTGGGATGCGATCACAGCAGCAATCTCTAACTTAGTATCAGGAAAGATGCCTGTGATCTCTGGAGAAAGCGGAGCTTTTGGACCAGCCTTATATTCTGCAGTTTTATATTTCTTCTTCCAGTTAGCATCTGTATCTGTTATGTACCAGCATATGGAACCTGTGACAGATAAGAAGCAGATCAACAAAGCAGCCATTGAGATTTTTGTATTTAATTTCTTTGCAATGGAATTATCCATCATCGGATTATTAGCCGTTGCATACGCAGCAGACCTTGTAACAGCAACAGTTCCTATGTTAGTTTTAGTACAAAATGGAGTATCTTCAGGATTATTAACACCGATCATCTCTGTTTTGATCATCCTTGGATCTATTTCAACGGCGGTAAACATGATCTCTGGAATCGTAACAAGATGTGTCAATGCAGTAGAGCGTCGTATGAGATCTGAGCAGGAAAGACAGAATGGACATTTAGTAAGAAATGCCATTGCAACACTGATCTTTACATTTTTAGCATTTGCGATCGCACAGTTTGGATTGTTGGCTGTTGTAAAACAGGGATATGCGTACCTTGGATATGCAGCATTTATCACATTGTTTGTTCCATTTATCATTCATGTGATCGTGACAAAGGGAAAAGAGATTTAAAATTTATTTTTGGGGAAAGAATTTATTATGAAAAAGTTAGGGTTAACGATATTTCCAAGAAAGGCAAGAAAAATAAGTTGAAAATTAAAAAAAGCAATAAAGTACGAAAATAGAAACTTGCTTTTTAGAGAAACTTGCTATATACTTATTAAGTTATAAAAACAGGGAGCTTGTTAAACAGGCTGAGAGGAAAGTAAAACTTTCGACCTTTGAACCTGATTTGGGTAATGCCAACGTAGGAAACGAAGATGATAAGTCGCGAACATACGGAAAGTTACAAAATCAGTAGCTTTCCGTTTTTTTTCGTATGATAAAGGATTCCTATTATGGAAGAATTTACAATGATACGAAACAATGCGGTCAACTGGGAGCACCACTTTTGATCGCAATAGAAAAATAATGCATAAGAGAGAAAAGGAGAGATACTTATGAGAACAGCATTATCAATCGCTGGAAGTGATTCCAGTGGAGGCGCTGGAGTTCAGGCTGACTTAAAGACCATGACAATGAATGGTGTATTTGCAATGAGTGCGATCACAGCACTGACAGCCCAGAATACAACCGGCGTAACAGGAATATTAGAAGCAGATCCAGAATTCTTAAAGAAACAGATCGACGCAGTTTTTGAAGACATCAGACCCGATGCAGTCAAGATCGGGATGGTTTCCTCAAGCGGACTGATCAAAACGATCGCAGAAAGATTACAGCATTATAAAGCGGAAAATATCGTTGTTGATCCAGTGATGGTAGCAACAAGCGGATCACGATTATTAGAAGAAGATGCCGTAGATACATTAAAGAAAGAATTATTACCGATCGCTACGGTAATTACACCGAATATTCCAGAAGCTGAGATTCTTTGTGGAATGGAGATTCACACAGAAGAAGACATGGTAGCGGCTGCAAAAGCGATCTATGAAGATCTTGGATGCGCAGTGTTATTAAAAGGTGGTCATAATATTAACGATGCAAATGACCTTTTATATACAAAAGAAGAAGTTTCCTGGTTTAAAGGAAAAAGAATCAATAACCCAAATACACATGGAACAGGATGCACTCTTTCAAGCGCTATCGCAGCAAATCTTGCCAAAGGTTTTGACCTTAAGATTTCTGTACAGCGTGCAAAAGACTATATTTCAAGAGCATTGGCAGATATGTTAGATCTTGGAGCTGGAAGCGGACCAATGAATCATGCATTTGATTTAAAAGATGAATGGAAAGAAGAGGCATAAATAAATGGGAAATAGAAGAACATCAATTTTTGAAAACGGACTGATCTGGTTTGGAGCCGGAGTGTCTTTGGCAGAAATTTTAACAGGTACATATTTCGCATCCTTAGGATTTTCTACAGGATTATTAGCGATCATCATTGGACATATCATTGGATGTGGTATGATGTTTTTTGCCGGATTTATCGGTGGAAAGACAAGAAAAAGTGCAATGGAAACGGTAAAAATGAGTTTTGGATCAACGGGAGCTTTGTTATTTGCAGTGTTAAATATCCTGCAGTTAGTTGGATGGACAGCGATCATGATCTATGACGGATCATTAGCAGCAGCAGGAATCTTCAATATTGCGAACTGGGTATGGCCAGTCATTATCGGAGGATTGATCATTATCTGGATTCTGGTAGGAATTGAAAATTTAGGAAAGATCAATACGGTTGCAATGGCAGCATTATTTATTTTGACATTAGTTTTAAGCTTTATTATTTTCGGACATGGTTCATTAAAGCCGGTTGCAAATGATGGATTAACTTTCGGAGCAGCTGTAGAACTTGCAGTTGCCATGCCATTATCATGGCTGCCACTGATCAGTGACTACACAAGAGAAGCTAAAGAACCAACGAAAGCAACATGGGCAAGTGTGATTGTTTATGGATTGGTCAGCTGCTGGATGTATGTGATCGGTATGGGAATCTCTATCTTTACAGGAGAATCCGATATCGCACAGATCATGGTAAAAGCAGGACTTGGAATTGCAGGATTATTAATTATCGTATTCTCAACTGTAACAACAACATTCTTAGATGCTTGGTCTGCCGGAATTTCCAGTGAATCCCTATCTAAGAATATCAATGGAAAATGGATCGCAGTCGCGGCAACAGTGATCGGAATGATTGGGGCAATTGTTTATCCGATGGACGATATCACAGATTTCTTATATCTGATCGGATCAGTCTTTGCACCAATGATCGCTGTACAGATCGCAGATTTCTTTATCCTTCATCAGGATTTCTCAAGAAAATCTGTATGTATTCAGAATATGATCGTATGGGTAGTTGGATTTATCGCATATCGCTGGCTGATGGGTGTCGATACGATCCTTGGAAATACACTTCCTGATATGGTGATCACGATCATTTTAAGTGTGATCGTAAGTTTATTGTTTGGGAAGAAGAATGATTAAGACCTTTATAAATTAATCTCATATAATAATAACGTATAATACCTTATAGGAAAAATCTATATCCTATAGGGTATTTTTCTATTTAAAACCTATTGACAATCAAACTCACATTTCTTATAATCATATTATTCCTATTAGAATTATATGAAATACAACGAAGAAGGTGACAGACATGAAAGAGATATTATGCTTTGGAGATTCCAATACATATGGACTGATTCCAGGTACAACGAGAAGATATGACAGAGAAACAAGATGGACAGGAATTTTAGCAGAGAAGCTTTACGATAAAGGATATCGAATTATAGAAGAAGGATTATGTGGAAGAACCAGTGTATTTGACGATGCGACAAGAGATGGAAGAAATGGAGCGAAAGTACTTCCAATGCTCTTAGAGACACACGCACCACTTGACCAGGTTGTTTTAATGCTTGGAACCAATGACTGCAAAACATATAACCATGCAAGTGCAGATCGCATCGGAAAAGGAATCGAAAAACTGATCCAGCAGATCAGAAAAGCTGATTCAGCGATCGATATTTTATTAGTATCTCCAATCGAATTAGGAGAAGATGTATGGAAACCAGGATTTGATCTTGAATTTGACCAGCATTCTGTGAAAGTATCCAAGGAATTAAAACAGACTTATTTAAAGATTGCATGGAAGTACGGATGTGATTTCCTTGCAGCAAGTGATGTAGCCAAGCCAAGTAAAGCAGACATGGAACATATGAATGAAAAAGGACATAAAAACCTTGCAAAAGCAATCGAATCATTTCTTGTAGAAAAGGAAAGAAATCATTCAAACAATTATGTAAATGTGGTATGATAAGACAAATGTGGTATTTTATAAGGATTCACATAATAAAAGAAACAAAATGTTCAGAAAGGAATTTTACATATGGAAACGATCAATCCACAGGAATGGAAACAAAACCTGCCAGCATTTAAAGAAAAGACAGACCAGTTTTATGCAGGAGAACTAAGTAAAGCAGATTACAAAGGATTTTCCGGTGGTTACGGAAGTTATGCACAGAAAGATGGAAAAGCAAGTATGATCCGTCTTCGTATGTCAGGTGGCCATTTAACAAAAGATAAATTAAAATTTATCGCAGACAGTATTAAAACATATAATGTAGATAAAGTTCACCTGACGACATGTCAGACGATTCAGTTACATAACTTACAGCCAGAAGCAATTTATGGAATCATGGAAGGTGGATTAGATCATGGTATTGTCACAATGGGTGGAGGTGGAGATTTTCCACGTAATGTAACCGTATCTCCATTGTCAGGTGTTGAAAAAGGAGAATATTTTAACGTTCTTCCATATGCCGAAGCAGCTGGAGAATATTTGATGACATTTATCAAAAAAGAAGTTATGCCAAGAAAATTAAAAGTTGGATTTTCAAACGGGCCAGCTAATGAGACACATGCAACATTCCGTGATCTTGGATTTGTGGCAAGGGAAGATGGAAACTTTGATGTTTACAGTGCTGGAGGACTTGGTAACAATGCGAGATTTGGACTGAAAGTTGCTGAGAATGTACAACCAGAGAAGATTCTTTATTATATTTGTGCAATGAGAGAAACATTCATCGCACATGGAAATTATAAACAACGTGGAAGAGCAAGAACGCGTTATATGCAGGAGACTTTAGGTGAAGAAGGATATATCAAAGCTTTCCATGAGAAATTAGATAAAGTTTTCGCATCCGGACAGGATCTTGATCTTCATGTAGAAATTTCTGAAGTGAAGAAACAGGGAGATGGAAGTAAAGTATCTGGTAAACGAGTGATCGATCAGAAACAGGAAGGATTATATGCAGTTTCTTATCACCCATTCGGTGGCTGTCCAAAACCTGAGAAATTAGGAGAAATCTATGATGTGATCAAAGATATGGATGAAGTGGAAGCAAGAATTTCACCAGATGAGACAATGTACATCATCAATCTGACAGGAGATGAAGCAAAGAAAGTTTTAGATGCGACAGATGATGGTGCAGAAACGTTGTTTGAGACATCTGTATCTTGTATCGGAGCAACGATCTGTCAGGTTGGATTAAGAGATTCTCAAGGATTGTTACACAAAGTGATCGAAGCAGAAAGAGAAGCTGGATTAAAGGATGGTTCACTGCCTAAGATTCATATTTCTGGATGTATGTCTTCTTGCGGAACACATCAGATCGGAGAGATCGGATTCCACGGAAGTATGAAAGTAATTGATAAAGTTGCTCATTCTGCATTTGTACTTCATATCAATGGATCTGATCTTCAGGGAAAAGAGAAGATGGGAGAAGAAGTAGGGATCATTTTAGAAGAAGATATTCCACAGTTCTTGGTAAAATTAGGACAGGCAGTTGAGAGTGAAGAACTTGACTTTTCACAGTGGAATTTAAAACATCCAGAAGGAATCAAGGAAATCGCAAAAGAATATATAAAATAGGACACAGAGATAATGGCATATTTTCCAATGTTTGTACAACTAAAGAAGAAAAAATGTCTAGTGATCGGCGGTGGTAAGATCGCACTTCGTAAGATTGAAGTTTTAAAAGATTTTGAAGCAGATATTACCGTGATCGCACCAGAGATGATAACACAGATTCGGCAGATCGATCAGATTTGCCGAATCTTTCGAACGTTTATGGAGAAAGATTTTAATGAGGCAGATTTTGTGATCGCAGCAACCGATGATCAAAAAACAAATCATGAGATTAGCCAGATCTGCAGACGAAAAAAGATTCCTGTCAATGCGGTCGATCAGAAAGAAGATTGCAGCTTTATTTTTCCATCCTATGTAAAAGAAGGAGAAGTTGTCGCTGCATTTTCAAGTGGCGGGCAGAGTCCGTTGATCGCACAGTATTTAAAAGAAAAGATCAAACCAGATTTGAATAAAGAATTAGGACAACTCGCACAGATCTTGGGAAGTCTGAGAAAGCTTGCAAAATCATGCATTGCCACAGAACAGGAACGAAAGGCATTTTATAAAGAATTATTACAAATCGGATTAGAGGATATTGATTTATTGGAAGAACAACGAATCAATGAAATCATTCAAAAATATATATCAGAGTGAAATCGAGGAACAGTAAAAATGGAACGTACAAGAAGATTAAGAACAAGCAACTATATGAGAGATATGGTAAGAGAAAATCATGTGAGAATTGATGAATTGATCTATCCAATCTTTGTTACAGAAGGAGAAAATATCAAACATCCTGTAGAATCTATGCCAGGGATTTATCAGTATTCGCTGGATCGTTTATCAGAGGAAACTAACAGGATCAAAGAAGCGGGGATCAAAGCAATTTTAATCTTTGGAATCCCAGATCATAAAGATGAAGTCGGAAGTGGTGCATACGCTGAAGATGGAATTGTGCCAAAGGCGATCCGCCAGATCAAAAAAGAGTATGAAGAACTTTTGATCATTGCGGATGTATGTCTTTGTGAATACACATCTCATGGACACTGTGGTCTTGTGAAAGACGGAGTGATCTTAAATGATGAAACACTTCCGCTTCTTGCAAAGGCATCTGTAAGTTATGCAAAAGCAGGGGCAGATATCATTGCTCCAAGTGATATGATGGATCTTCGAGTGAAAGCTATTCGTGAAGCTTTAGATGAAGCAGGATTTGTATACACACCGATCATGTCTTATAGTGCCAAGTTTGCGTCAGGATACTATGGACCATTTCGTGATGCAGCACATTCTGCACCAGGATTTGGAGATAGAAAAACATACCAGATGGATCCAGCAAATGGACAGGAAGCTCTAAGAGAGATCTGGGAAGACATCGAAGAAGGAGCAGACTTGATCATTGCCAAACCAGCACTTGCTTATATGGATATTATGAAAGAAGCATCTATGAAATACAATATTCCGATCGTTGCATACAATGTAAGCGGAGAATATGCCATGGTAAAAGCAGCTGCGGCCAATGGATGGATCGATGAGAAAAAGATCGTTATGGAAAATATGGTCGGATTAAAACGTGCTGGTGCAAAGATGATCATTACATATCATGCACTTGATGTTGCAAAATGGCTGAAAGAAGAGGAAAGATAAAATGAAAGATACAAGATCAAAAGAATTATATGAACGAGCAAAAGTACATATTCCGGGAGGGGTAAACAGTCCAGTTCGTGCATTCCGTGCGGTAAATCGTACTCCAAGATTCATGGAATCTGCAAAAGGAGACCGTATTATTGACGCCGATGGAAATGAATATATCGATTATGTATGTTCATGGGGACCTGGAATCTTAGGACATGCTCATCCTCAAGTCATCAAAAAAGTCATGGACTCTTGTGAAAACGGTTTGACTTTCGGAGCACCAACAGAGAAGGAAGTGATCCTTGCAGAATTGATCAGTGAATTGATCCCGTCTATGGAAGTAAGCCGCCTGGTAAGTTCTGGAACAGAAGCTGTTATGAGTGCGATCCGTGCAGCCAGAGGATTTACAGGGAGAGATAAGATCGTTAAATTCCGCGGATGCTATCATGGACATTCCGACAGTTTGTTAGTAAAAGCAGGATCGGGAGCACTTACAACATCTGTTCCAGACAGTGCCGGAGTTCCAAAAGATGATACGAAGAATACATTAGTCGCAGAATACAATGACAAAGATTCTGTACAAAAACTATTTGATGAAAATAAAGATCAAATCGCAGCAGTGATCGTAGAACCGGTGGCAGCTAATATGGGATTAGTACTTCCAGAAGAAGGATTTCTCGAATTTTTAAGAGAGATCACAAAAGATCACGGATCATTATTGATCTTTGATGAGGTTATTACAGGTTTTAGGCTATCTCTAGGAGGAGCACAGCAGTATTATAATATCAAGCCGGATATCACAACACTTGGGAAAATTGTTGGTGGAGGAATGCCGATCGGTGCGTATGGCGGAAGAAGAGAAATCATGCATATGATCTCTCCAGATGGGCCAGTTTATCAGGCAGGAACATTGTCAGGAAACCCAGTTGCAACAACGGCAGGAATTGAGACATTAAATATCTTAAAAAATGATCCGCAGATTTACGAAAGACTAGAGCAAAAAACAAGAAAACTTGCTGATGCAGCAAGAGAAGCAGGAAAAGGACATATTTGTGTTAATCAGATTGGATCTTTAATGAGTGTATTCTTTACAGACCAGAAAGTCAGAGATTTTGAAAGTGCTGTGACATCCAATACAGAACAGTATGCAGATTATTTTGGATATTTACTAGATCGCGGAATTTATATTGCACCATCTCAGTTTGAGACAATGTTTATTTCTAACGCACATACAGAAGAAGATATTGAGAAAACATGTAAACTTGCAGGAGAGGCTCTATGCAGTTTGGATTTCTAGGAATTGATTATAAAAATGCAGATCTTACTATTCGTGATGAAATTTCATTTACGGATCAGAAGAAGCTTGAATTTTTTCATAAAGCAGAGAAAATCGGAGTTGAACAGGTGATGATCTTATCGACCTGTAACCGCAGTGAGATTTATTATTTTTTTGATGATGAACAACAGATCAAAAAAATACAAAATATATACTGTGATATGTTCAATAAAGCAGAGATCGAGCAATATATCAGACATTGCGAAGAAGATAAAGCAGTTTCTTATCTGTTTCAAGTAACCGCAGGATTAGAATCCATGGTACTAGGAGAAGATCAGATTCTTGGACAGGTAAAAGATGCCTTGGATTTTTCAAGAACCATGGGATTTAGCAAGAAAGAACTAAATAAAGTCGTAAGAGATGCTATTACTTGTGCAAAAAAGGTAAAAACAACGTTTAGAATAAGTGAGAAACCAGTATCTGTTGGATATATCGGAATCCGTGAATTACAGAAAATATGTGATATCAAAGACAAAATGGTTTTGGTGATCGGAAGCGGAGATACTGCAGTTCTTGCACTTCGTTATCTGCAGGAATATGAAGCAGGCAAGATTTATTTATGCAGCAGAACACTAGCACATGCAGGAAATGTTCAGAAAGAGTTTCAAGAGATTGAGATCATTTCTTACAAACAAAGATATGAGATCATGAAACAATGTGATATTGTAGTATCTGCAACATCAGCACCACATGTGGTTGTAAAACAAGAATATTATACGCCAGAAAAACAAGTTACATTTTTAGATCTTGCAACACCAAGAGATATTGATCCAAAACTTTCAGATGACTCAAAGGTAAATCTGATCAATTTAGATACGATCAAAGAGATTTCTAAAGCAAATCAGTCAGAACGTGAAGAACTTTGCAGACAAAGCAATACGATGATCAGCAAAGCAAAAGAAGAAACGATGCAGTGGCTGTTTCAGGCACCAATGGAAGAAACAATTCGCTCCTTGCAGGAAAAATGTACAGAGATCGTGGAAGATAGTTATTCATATTTATCAAGAAAAATAGATTTTGGAACAAGAGAGCAGAAACTTCTAAAGAAGGTGTTAAATGCATCCTTGCAGCGCATGATCAAAGAACCGATTCAGGAATTAAAACATTTAGAAACAAGACAGGAACAAGCAGATTATAAGAAGATGGTAGAACAGCTTTTTGGGATAGAGACAAAGAAAGGAAAATGACCTATGAAATATATCATCGGATCAAGAGGATCACGCCTTGCACTGATCCAGACAAAATATGTTCAGGAAAAATTAGCGAAAGCTTATCCAGAACACACTTTTGAAATCCAGATCATTAAAACAAAAGGTGATAAGATTCAGAATAAACCATTAGATAAAATTGGTGGAAAAGGTCTGTTTGTCAAAGAGATTGAAGAAAAGATCATTTCTGGGGAAATCCATATGGGAGTTCACAGCATGAAAGACATGCCGTCAACCCCGGCAAAAGGCCTTGTTTTTACAAAAGTATGGAAAAGGGAAGATCCAAGAGATGTGTTGATTCTTCGAACAGCGAAACATCTGTCTGAATTACGAGAAGGTGCTGTGATAGCAACAGGAAGCAAAAGAAGAGCATTTCAGTTATTAAAGTTAAGACCAGATCTTCAGATTATAAATATTCGAGGGAATGTTGATACGAGACTTCGAAAAATGGAGGAACAACAATTAGATGGAATCGTTCTTGCGGCAGCAGGTCTTAAAAGACTAGGAATGGAAGATGTGATCACGCAATATCTGGCGCCAGAAGACATGATCTCAGCACCAGCACAGGGTGCTCTGGCTTTGGAAGTAAGAGAAGATCAGAAAGAATTGCAAAAGATGTTGGATGTATTTTGTGATGAAGAAACAATGAACGAAGTATGTGCAGAACGAAATTTCTTAGAACAAATGGGAGGCAGTTGTCATACTCCGGCAGGTGCCAGATGTCAAAAGACAGATCAAGGGTACGAACTATATGCTATGTTTGGAAATGAAGATGGAAGCAAACAGGCATATACGAAAGTTTATGGAACATGCCCTGAGATCTTAGCACAAACGGCAGTAAAAAATATCAAAAAACAGCTGGCAGGAATCGTATATTTAATTGGTGCAGGACCGGGAGATCCAGGACTTATCACGGTTAAAGGAAAAGAAATCTTAAAAAAAGCGGATTGTGTCATTTATGACAGATTGATTCCACAAGAATTATTAGATGAAACAAAAGAAGGATGCGAACATATCTATGTTGGAAAAGAAAATCATCATCATACGATGAAACAAGAACAGATCAATGAATTATTAGCACAAAAAGCATTACAATATGATATCGTAGTGCGTTTAAAAGGTGGGGATCCATTTGTCTTTGGAAGAGGTGGAGAAGAAGCCATATATTTAGCTGATCATGGAATTTATTGTGAAGTTGTTCCAGGAATCAGCTCCTGTATCGCAGCTGCGGAACTTGCGGGGATTCCTGTAACTCATCGAGGAATCTCCAAAGGATTCCGTGTTGTGACAGCACATGATCGAAGAAATCAGTTATCTGATCTTAATTTTGCATCTATGGCAAAGTCTGAAGAAACCTTAGTGTTCTTAATGGGACTTTCGAAACTAGAAGAGATCACAACGAATCTATTAAAAAATGGAATGGATGCCAATACACCTGTTGCAGTTGTTTCTAGTGCAGCATCTACAAAGCAGCAAACGTGTGAAGCAACATTAAATACGATTCATGAAAAAGTAAAGCAAGAAAAACTTTCATCACCAGCAGTCATTGTTGTAGGAGAGGTTGTGAAACTTCAAAAACAGATTCAAAAACCAGAAGATACAACCTGTCATTTAGTTACCAAAATAGGAGATCAGCCATCAAAGTTAGCGCAGATATTAAAAGATCATGGATATAAGGTCAAGGAACTTCAGACAGGAGAGATTTCTTATAGATATGACCGGATTTCCACAGAGGAATTAGCGAAAGTGACCTATCTGATTTTTACAAGCAGATATGGAGTTCATGGTTTTATGAAACAGATGAAATCTTCGAATCTGGATCTTCGAGATCTCTTCGATAAAAAAATTGTCGTTGTAGGTAAAAAGACAAAAGATGTCTTGATGCAATATGGGATTATAGCAGATCTTATGCCAGAAGAAGCAGGAGAGATCAATCTTTCCGAACTTATGAAACAGGAAGTAGATGCAAAGGATGTGGTCTGGTACTGTAAAGGCATATCTGGTGGAGAAAAATTAAAAAAAGCCCTTACACCGATCTGTCAGGTAACAGAAAAGGTCATGTATGAAAATAATAGAAAGATTTTAAGTGAAATTCCAGAAATGAAAGATATCCGAAGCGTTTCTTTTACCTGTGCATCATCAGCTCGAAGATTTTTTGATCAGATAGGAGAAGAAAAGCAACAATGGATAGAGAATATTCCGTGTATCAGTATTGGAGAAAAGACAACGAAGCAGCTTCGAGAAATAGGAGTACGGCATATTTTAGAATCTAAGGATACAACCTATGTATCAATGTTTTATAAAATCAAAGAATCAATGTTATAATAGAAAAAGAAAGGCAGAGTAAGATCATTATGGGATTTGAATTTCAGATTTTAGACAAACTTCAAACGATCCATACTCCATTATTAGACAGATTTATGGTAGCTATTACGAAACTGGGAGATGCAGGGATCGTATGGATCATTTTAACAGTCATTTTATTACTGCTACCAAAAACAAGAAAATCAGGAGTATACATGGCAGTTGCATTAATTGCAGATTTGATCATTTGTAATGTGATCTTAAAACCGATCGTGGCAAGAATAAGACCATATAGCATTAATCAGACGGTCCATCTGTTGGTCACACCATTGAAGGATTATTCTTTTCCATCGGGACATACAGCTGCATCATTTGCATCGGTCAGTGCGCTGTATTTTGCGGGAAGAAAGAGAATGGCAGCAGGAACTTTGATAGTATCTGTTTTAATCGCGTTTTCAAGAATGTATTTATACGTTCATTATCCAACGGACGTTTTAGGAGGTTTGATCATTGGGCTCTTATGTGGATGGATCGCAGATATGATCATCCAAAAAGTTATGGAAAAAAGATCAAGGAAAAGTAGATAGATTTTGTACTAAATCAGATTCAAGTTGAATAAATTGGAAAAAAAGGCTATAATATGAATTATAAATCGTATGTAGAATACAATGTACGCATACAAGAATCTAATAATAATCACATCAAGAGTTGACATAAAGAGTAGATGATCAAGAAGAAGGAGAGTAGTATGAAAACAAAAATCGAAGTACAGTTTCAGGAACGCAACATAGATGTAAAAGACACAGAGAAACTTGTTAAAGAAAATTTAAAAGCAGCTGGTGTTAAAATGAACACGATCGTAAATTTAGATATCTATTATCAGCCAGAAGAAGGCGATATCTACTATGTTGCAACAACAAAAGATGGCAAAGAGCTCAGCAATGAAGAAGCATTAAAAATCGAAGAATAAACTACATATCTATAAATGCTAAAAAATTAAATTCTAATTATAAAGGTAAAGACCATTTAATAAATATCGCAATGATGAATCTGCAGATGATTTTATTAAGTGGTTTTTATTTTTCATTTTTGGGGATACTAAATGAAATACAGGCAGGCAATATGTGCTTGACAAGCAGACAAAGCTTCTATATCCTATTATGAGGTAATGAAAAGAACAGGAGAAAAAGATTGAATGATTTAAACATCAAATGGAAAGATTTTTATAAAAATGTATTTGCGCTGGTCGTTCCGATGGCATTGCAGAATCTGATCAACGTTGGAGTAACAGCAGCCGATGTTGTGATGCTTGGAAAAGTCAGTGAAAAAGTATTATCAGGGGCCTCTCTTGCTGGTCAGATTCAGTACATTATGGTACTGTTTTTGTTTGGATTAACATCGGGGGCAACCGTTCTTACTGCACAATACTGGGGAAAAGGTGACAAGACAGCGATTGAAAAGATCTTGGCATTAGGGATTAGATCAGCAGTGATCGTAACTGCGATATTCACTATCGCAGCATTTACAATTCCAGCATCGTTGATGAGAATTTTTACAAATGATCCACAGGTGATCGCAGAAGGAGTTAAGTATTTAAGGATCGTTGCATGTTCATATATTATCATGGGAATTACCAATGTATATTTATATGTCATGCGAAGCATTGAACGAGTGATCGTGGCAACAGTTGTTTATCTAGTATCATTTTTATGCAATGTGGTTTTTAATGCGATCTTTATTTTTGGATTATTTGGATTTCCAGCTCTTGGAATCCGTGGAGCAGCGATTGCGACATTGATCGCAAGGATTATGGAACTTGTTCTGGTTTGTGGTTATGCAAAAATATATAATAAAGATGTAAAATTCAGAGCTCACTATTTCCTTCATCAGGACAAATTGTTAGTGAGAGATTTCTTAGTCTATTCCCTCCCAGTTGTTTTAAATGAGGTAATGTGGGGGCTTGGAACATCAGCCAATACAGCAGTTCTTGGACATATGGGAAGTTCTGCAGTTGCAGCCAATTCTGTTGCACAGGTGGCGAGACAGTTAGCAACGGTTGTGTCTTTTGGGCTATCCAGCGCCACAGCGATCTATCTTGGAAAGACGATCGGTGAGAGAAAATTCGATCATGCAAGAGCCTATGCCAAACGGTTTATCATTTTAAGTGTGGTGATGGGAGTGATCGGAGGAGGATTGATCTTAATTGCATCTCCAGTTGTAATTTCTTTCTTATCCTTAAGTGCAACTGCAAGATACTATCTGAAAATGATGTTTTATGTGATGTCTTATTTTGTGATCGCACAGGCATTTAATACAACAATGGTCGTTGGAATCTTCCGATCTGGCGGCGATACGAAGTTTGGCTTGATCATGGATGTATCAACGATGTGGGGATGTTCGATTTTATTAGGAGCACTGGCTGCATTTGTATTACATTGGAGTGTGCCGGCAGTTTATGTATTATTGATGAGTGATGAATTGATCAAAGTACCGATCACATTGATCAGATATCGCAGTTTCAAGTGGTTAAAAGATGTAACAAGAGATAATGTTTAAGAAAGATCATGAACATTTACGGGAGGATAAGGTCTATGGAAACAGAAGTGAAATTAACAAAACTCGCCCAGTGTGCAGGATGTGGGGCAAAGGTTGGAGCTGGAACTTTAGCAAAATTATTAGACGGAATTCCAACAAGATCAGATGAACGGTTATTAGTTGGTTTTGATAAAAGTGATGATGCGTCTGTCTATAAAATTGATGAAAATACAGCACTTGTTCAGACATTGGATTTCTTCCCACCGATTGTTGACGATCCGGAAATGTTCGGAGAGATTGCAGCAGTGAATGCGATCAGTGATATTTATGCGATGGGAGCAGATCCAAAGCTTGCCTTAAATATTATGTGTGTCACAAAAGATATGCCAAAAGAAAGCATTCAGGCAATTTTACGAGGTGGTTATAAAAAAGCATATGAAGCAGGAGTGATCATCACAGGTGGACATACGATTCACGATCAAGAGCCCAAATATGGTTTATCTGTTTCTGGATTTGTGCATCCTCAAAAATTTTTGACAAACAGCGGGGCAAGACCTGGAGATATTTTAATTTTGACCAAACCGTTAGGAGTTGGAATTTTAACAACATCAGCAAAGGCTGAATTTATCGATCAAAAAGTAATGGATAAGATCTATGATCAGATGAGACAGCTCAATAAATATGCCAGAGATATTATGGTAAAATATGAAGTGCACAGTTGTACGGATGTTACTGGGTTTGGATTACTTGGACATGGTTATGAGATGGCACAGGGCAGTGATGTAACGATTCATTTTATGACAGAAGAGATTCCATATCACAAAGAAGCTCTTTCTATGGCAGACCTTGGAATGATCCCGGAAGGTGCTTATAGGAATCGTAAATATGCAAGTGAAGGTGTTTCAAAAACGAAAAAAATAAATAGAGCATTGGAAGATATTTTATATGATCCACAGACATCTGGAGGATTGATGATCGCAGTTAGCGAAAATGATGCAAAAAATTTATTAGAGGATTTACAAAATACAATTCCATGTGCTAAAATAATTGGGTACATAGAAGAAAAAGAAGAAAAATCAATCATATTAGAATAGAAGAACGAACAGACAGGAAGAATGTTAAAACATGGTTTTTCCTGTCTGATTTTAGGCAGGCGTTATTCTTGGTTGAGAATAACGATAGGAGAAAGAGATGAAAGATCAATTTCAAAGAACCATTGATTATGCAAGAATATCGATCACGGATCGTTGTAATTTATATTGTACCTATTGCCGCCCTGATCATGAAGAAATGTTGTCACATGGGGAGATTTTAAGATATGAGGAGATCCTAAGAGTATGTAAGATTCTTACAACGCTTGGAATTGACAAATTTAAGATCACAGGTGGCGAACCGTTGGTACGAAAAGGTTGTTCAGATTTTATCCGTGAATTAAAGAAAACGGATGGAGTTAATAAAGTTACGTTAACAACCAATGCAATCTTATTATCAAAAGATTTAGTGAAATTAGCAGAGGCAGGAGTGGATGGGATCAATATAAGTCTTGATTTTATGGATCAGGAGAAATATAAAAAGATCACAGGATTCGATGGATACAAACAGGTCATATCAGTAATTAATAAAGCGGTCAATATAGGATTGAATATAAAGATAAATGTTGTGTTGACAGAATGGACGACGATGGAGGATATTCAAAAATTTATAGACTATATGAAAGATCATAAAATCTGTATACGATTTATTGAACAAATGCCGCTTGGAAATAAGAAGACAACGATAGCATTAACAAGAAATGAAATCAGAAAGAACCTAAAAGATCAAGGGATCAGATTTCACAAAACCGAACAAAGAATGGGAAATGGGCCAGCAGTTTATGAAACAATGGAAGGATATAAGGGAATGATCGGATGGATCGAGGCATTGCATGGAAAATTTTGTGATACATGCAACCGTATTCGTTTGACTTCTATCGGTGGGATCAAACCATGTCTTTATTATGAAGAAGCAGGAAATTTAAGAGATCTGTTAAGAAAGGCTGAAACGTCAGACGAAGAGATCAAACAGGTTTTAAAAGAAATCATTTATAAAAAACCACAGGCACATCATTTTGAAGAAATGCCGTCAAACAGCAAGATGTATACAATTGGAGGATAAGATAAATGGGAGAATTTTCACATTTTGACCAGCATGGGAATGCGGTCATGGTCGATGTGACGAAGAAAAAAGAAACAACAAGAACAGCGATTGCACAAGGAAAGATCAAAGTTAATGATGAGATCTTTGAAAAAGTCAAAGAAGGAAGTATGGCAAAAGGAGATGTCTTAGGAACTGCAAGGATCGCAGGGATCATGGCGGCAAAGAAGACATTTGAACTGATCCCGATGTGCCATCTTCTGATGCTTACAAAGTGTAAAGTTGATTTTGAAATGCTAGAAGAAACCAAAGAGATCAAAGCAGTCTGTCTTGTCAAAACAACAGGGAAAACAGGCGTTGAGATGGAGGCACTGACAGGCGTACAGATTGCTTTATTAACGATTTATGATATGTGCAAGGCAATTGACAAACATATGGTTATGTCAGAGATACATTTAGTAGAGAAAACAGGTGGAAAGAGTGGTGATTTTGTATGGAAGGAATCATAAAAGCAGTCTGTATCAGTGAAAAACGAGGAACCGTGAAGAAAAATATCAACGAAGTCAATGTGATCAAAGACTTTGGATTAGAAGGAGATGCCCATGCAGGAAAATGGCATCGTCAGGTTAGTTTTTTGAGCGCGGATATTGTGGATGAATTCAATGAAAAAGGTGCTTCCGTGATCGAGGGTGATTTTGGGGAAAATATTCTTGCTTACGGCATTGATTTTAAGAAACTTCCAGTTGGAACAAAACTGATCTGTAATGATGCAAAGTTTGAGATCACTCAGATTGGGAAAGAATGCCATAGTCATTGTGAGATATATAAACGTGTTGGGGACTGTATCATGCCAAGAGAAGGTATCTTTGCAAAAGTATTAGAAAGCGGAACGATCAAAGTCGGAGATAAGATTGAGGTCATTTACCCAGAGAAAGATATGCCATACATGGCAGCAGTCATGACATTGAGTGATAAAGGCTCCAGAGGAGAACGAGTGGATACAAGCGGTCCAAGAGCAGCAGAAATCTTAAAAGAACATGGATTTAAGATTGTAGAAGAAATCCTTCTTCCGGATGAAGAAGCTCAGATCAAAAAACATCTGATCCGTTTAAGCGACAGCCGGCAAGTTGATTTAATTATTACAACCGGTGGGACAGGGCTTTCTCCAAGAGATCGTACACCAGAAGCAACTTTAGCTGTTGCAGACCGCAATGTGCCGGGAATCTCAGAAGCGATCAGAGCAGGTTCTATGACGATCACAAAACGAGCCATGTTATCAAGAGGTGTCAGTGTAATAAGAAAGAAAACATTGATCATTAATCTTCCTGGAAGCAAAAAGGCAGTGGAAGAGAGTCTTTCTTTTGTCATTGATCAGCTGCCACATGGATTAGATACTTTAAGGGAAAACACAGAAGATTGCGGAAGAAACTAAGAGAGGAGACAATGTATGGATATATCACCGATCATCATATCGATGAAAACGGCAACGATCGCGATTTTATTTACCTTTATTTTAGGACTGTTAGCAGCAAGATGGATCTTATATCGTAAATCAGACGCAACAAGAATCTTCTGGGATGGGATCTTTACGATGCCATTAGTATTACCACCAACTGTTGCAGGTTTTTTCTTGCTTGTATTTTTCGGATCATATGGACCAGTAGGAAAATTATTTGAAAATTATCTTGGGATCAAGATTGCATTTTCATGGGGCGCAACGATCCTTGCGGCAGTTGTGATGTCATTTCCATTGATGTACCGTTCTGCAAGAGGTGCCCTGGAACAGATTGATGAAGATCTGATCTTTGCGGCAAGAACACTTGGAATGAGTGAGTGGAGCATTTTCTTTCGAGTTATGATCCCAAATGCACTGCCAGGGATCATTTCTGGTGGAGTGCTTGCATTTGCCAGAGGACTTGGTGAATTCGGAGCAACAGCAATGATCGCTGGAAATATTCCGGGAAGAACAAGAACTCTGCCACTTGCAGTATACTCTGAAGTTGCAGCGGGAAATATGGATGCAGCATATCAGTATGTACTTGTGATCGTGATCATTTGTTTTGCAATCGTAGCAGCCATGAATATTTACCTGATCATGGAAAAGAAGAAACAGGAAGCGTAAGGAGAGATGTATGAGTCTTGAAGTAAAGATCAAAAAGAAACTAAAAGAATTTACATTAGAGTCAGAACTTAATGTAGAAACAGGTTGTACAGGGCTTATGGGACCTTCTGGAAGTGGAAAAAGCATTACTTTAAAATGTATCGCAGGTGTGGAAACTGCAGATAGTGGGAGAATTGTACTAGATGGGAAAATACTTTATGATTCCGAGAAAAAGATCGATCTGCCACCACAAAAACGAAAGATTGGATATTTATTTCAGGGATATGCACTGTTTCCTAATATGACGATTGAAGAGAATATCAAAACAGGATTAAGAGCAAAAGGATTTCCGAAGGATGAAATCGAACAAAAGACAAATGATATGATGAAACGATTTCATATCGAAGAATTAGCAAAAAGATATCCAAGACAGATTTCAGGAGGGCAAAAACAGCGAACAGCGTTAGCAAGGATGCTTGTGTGTGAACCGGAAGTCATCCTGATGGATGAGCCATTTTCAGCGTTGGATGAATACTTAAGAGAACAGATGCAAGATGAATTATCCAATATGCTGGCAATGTTGGATAAACCAGCGATCTTGGTGAGCCACAGCAGTAAGGAAGTAGAAAATCTATGTGACAAAAAATACCATATTCAAAGAGGTCATATGGAAAAAGCCACATTACTATGAAATTTTACATAACATTTTTAAGAAAGTGAGGAAGTTGCAAATGAAAAAGAAATTTTTAGCAGTGTTATTAGCAGGAGCTATGGTTCTTGGGGTAACAGCATGTGGAAGCAATAAGGACAGCTCTAAATCCACAACAGAGGCAGTAAAGAAAGAAGAAACAACAACCATCACACTTGCAGCTGCAGCTAGTCTTGAAAAATGCTACACAGAGAAATTAATTCCAATGTTCGAAAAAGAAAATAAAGGAATTAAAGTAGAAGGAAGTTATGATAGTTCAGGAAAATTACAGAGCCAGATTGAAAATGGAATGGCAGCTGATGTATTTATGTCAGCAGCGACTGAACAGATGAACAATCTTGTCAAAGGAAAATACATCAGCAAGGGGGATGTTGTAGAATTATTAGAAAACAAAGTTGTACTGATCGCTCCTAAAAAAGGTGATGCAAAAGTTTCATCCTTTAAAGATGTCACAAAAGCTGATACAATAGCATTAGGAGATCCTAAGAGTGTTCCAGCCGGACAGTATGCACAGGAAATCTTTATAAACTTAAAGAACTGGAATGATGTGAAGAAAAAAGCAAGCTTTGGAACAAATGTAACAGAAGTTTTAAATTGGGTAGCAAAAGGAAGTGCTTCTTGCGGTGTTGTATATGCAACAGATGCAGCAAGTAACAAAGATGTAAAAGTTCTTGCAGAAGCACCAGCAGATGCTTTAAAAACGCCAGTTATTTATCCAGTTGCAGCATTAAAGAAAAGTAAAAATAAAGATGCAGCTGATAAATTCGTAAAATTCTTACAGAGTGAAAAAGCATTAAAAGTCTTCAAATCCTATGGATTTACAATTAATAAATAAGAAGTAGAAGGTGAAAAACAATGAAATTAGTGGATACAAAAGATGCTGTAGGAACTGTGCTATGTCATGATATCACACAGATCATCAAAGGTGTTACAAAAGACGCAAGATTCAGGAAAGGTCATGTAGTCAAAGAAGAAGATATTCCAGTGTTGTTATCCCTTGGAAAAGATCATTTATACGTCTGGGAAGCCGGAGACAATATGCTTCATGAAAATGATGCAGCAAGGATTCTTTGTGATCTGTGCAAGAATGAAGGAATGAAAGAGTCAGAAGTCAAGGAAGGTAAGATTGAATTATCTGCCGAATATGACGGACTCTTAAAGATCGACAAAGAAAAACTATTTACCGTCAATTCTTTCGGACAGATGATGATCGCGACAAGATCTGGAAATACTCCAGTCAAAGCAGGGGACAAACTAGCAGGTACGAGAATCATTCCACTGGTCATTGAAAAAGATAAGATGCAGGAAGTCAAAGACAGGGTTGGGGATACACCAATCCTGTCTCTTCTGCCTTATAAGAAGAAAAAAGCCGTGATCTTAGCTACAGGAAATGAAGTGTATTATCATAGAATTGAGGATACATTTACTCCAGTTGTAGCAGAAAAGATCAAAGAATACGGTGCAGAAGTGACCAGTACAAAACAGTTGCCAGATGACAATGAACTTTTAACAAAAACAATCTTAGAAGCTATCGAAAATGGGGCAGAAATGGTATTATGCACAGGAGGAATGAGCGTTGATCCAGATGACAAGACACCACTTGCGATCAAGAATACAGGAGCCGATATCATATCTTATGGGGCACCGGTTTTGCCAGGAGCAATGTTTTTACTTGCATATTATAAAAAAGGAGATCAGATAATTCCGATCATGGGACTTCCAGGATGTGTTATGTATTCAAAGAGAACGGTTTTTGATCTTATTCTGCCAAGGATCATGGCAGATGATAAAGTAAGTGCAGAAGAACTTGCACACCTTGGAGAAGGCGGATTATGTCTTGGATGTAAAGTTTGTACTTATCCAAACTGTGGATTCGGAAAAGGATGGTAGACATGAAATCATATTTACCAAAACGTTTTGATTTCAGGGTCAGAGTTTTTATGGAAGAACCAGATTTTGGAAAAGGAGTTGCACAGTTATTATCCTTAACAAGAGAGAAAGGTTCTTTATCTGCTGCATATAAATCCATGGGAATGGCTGCAAGCAAAGCATGGAAGATCTTAAATCGTGCGGAAGCAGACCTTGGAGTCAAATTAGTGGAACGAAAATCCGGCGGGAAGCAAGGAGGAGGTTCACACCTTACACCAGAAGGCGAAGATATTCTGAACCGTTATGAAAACTTCCAGAAAGAAGTTGCTGAAGCAGTAAAACGTTCTTTTATAAAAAACTTTGGAAATTCAGGAGAATCATAAAATATCATGAGAAAAAAAGAATTAAAAACAGTGATTACATTTGAGACAACAACACAGGCGATCGGTATGGAAAGTGCCTGCAAAAAACATCAGATCGCAGGAAGATTGATCCCAGTACCAAAAGAGATCACAGCAGGATGTGGAATGGCATGGATGACCCCTTTAGAAAATGAAGAATCTGTGGTACAATTTATGTCAGAACATGAAATCATCCCACAAGGGGTATTTCAGGTAGAAATTTAAATTGGAGGTTAAGTATGAAACAGATTGATGAAAGAGGGAATGCTTGTCCGATTCCGGTTGTACACACAAAGAAAGCATTAGAATCAATGGATGGAGAGACAAAATTAGTCGTTCTGGTAGATAATGAACCAGCTGTCCAGAATGTTACAAGATTTGCAGAAGGTAAAAACTGCAAAGTTAAAAGTGAGAAGATCTCAGACAATGAATTTAAGATTGAGATCATGGCAGAGAATTATGCACCAGCAGATGAAGAAGAAAATATTGTCTGTGCACCATCTGCAAAGGATGATTTTATCATCGCTGTATCATCCAACGAGATGGGACAAGGAGAGAAAGCTCTTGGTCAAACATTGATCAAAGCGTTTTTATTTGCAGTAACAAAACAGGATAAACTTCCATCAAAGATATTATTTTATAATTCAGGAGCATATCTTACATGCGAAGATTCTGATTCTTTAGAAGATTTAAAAACATTAGAAGCAGAAGGAGTCGAAATATATACTTGCGGAACATGCTTAAATTTCTATGATATTACAGATAAATTAGCGGTTGGTTCTATCACAAATATGTATGATATCGTAGAAATGATGGAAAAAGCAGGAAAAGTGATCAAACCTTGAGGAATATCTATGAAAGATTTAATCATTGTAAGAGGCGGTGGGGATATCGCCACAGGTACAATTTATAAATTGGTAAAAAGTGGTTTTCATGTGTTGATCTTAGAAATTGCACATCCATCTGCAATTCGTAGAAATGTTGCATTTTCAGAAGCAGTTTATGAAGAAAAGTGGCAGGTTGAGGATATGACCTGCCATCTTGCACATGATATCAAAGAAGCAGAACAGATCATGAAAGCAGGGAATCCGGCATTAATGATCGATCCAAAAGGAGAGATAATCAAACAGTTGCATCCGATCGCAGTTGTTGATGCCATTCTTGCGAAGAAAAATCTTGGTACAACAAGAGATATGGCACCGATCACGATTGCTTTAGGACCTGGATTTACAGCCGGGGAAGATGTCGATGTTGTGATCGAGACGATGCGTGGACACAGGCTTGGAAGGATCATCAAAGAAGGCAGTGCGATCCCGAACACAGGAATTCCAGGAGTGATCAAGGGCTTTGGAAAAGAACGAGTGATCCATTCCCCAGCTAAAGGGATCTTAAGAAATATCTGTCATATCACAGATATGGTAAGCAAAGGCCAGTTATTAGCAAAGATAGAAACGCCAGAAGGCACGATTGTTGATGTAGTTGCAAGTATGGATGGATTACTGAGAGGTTTAATTCGTGATGGATATCCGGTGACAAAAGGATTTAAGATCGCAGATATCGATCCGAGAGCTGAAGAATACGATAATTGCTTTACAATTTCAGATAAAGCCAGATGCATTGCAGGTGGTGTTTTGGAAGCATTATTATATTTGAAAAATAATCTTGCTGATCAGCAGGAAGAACCAAATGTTCCTATACATATACATACCCATGAGAAACAAAAGGCAGAAACAATTTATGCAGATTATGCAGCAACGCATATCACGAAACCAGAGTGTGTCAAAGATGCAATTATGAACGCATTAACACTGGGCAACAGCGGAAGAGGTGTCAACGAAAGTTCTCTGGATGCTGCAAGAAAGATTTACGAAGTTCGTACGAAAGTAGATCAGTTTTTTGACGGCTATGGAGCAGAACAAGTTGTATTTACCAGTGGAATTACAGAAAGCTTAAACACAGTGATCAAAGGAAGCTTAAATCATGGTGATCATGTGATCACAACGTTTATGGAGCACAACAGCGTTCTTCGTCCATTATATGAGATGGAACGACAAGGAGTTTGCTTAACGATCACTTCACCAGATGTGGGGGATATCAAACAGGCAATCACAAAAGATACCAAGATGATCGTGATGACGCATGCATCCAATGTGACAGGTGAAATGTTTGATATCCAAAGTGTTGGAAAACTTTGTAGAGAAAAAGGAATTTTATTTGTCGTTGATACTGCTCAAAGTGCTGGAGTGATCCCAATCTCCATGAAGGAAGATAATATCGATATATTATGTTTTACCGGACATAAAGGCTTGATGGGACCACAGGGAATCGGCGGAATCTGTATTAGAAAAGGCGTTGAGATCTGTCCATTAAAAACAGGTGGAACTGGAATCCTATCATTTTCGAAAACACAGCCAGAAGTGCTGCCGCAGGCATTGGAAGCAGGAACATTAAATGGAATCGGGATCGCAGGACTTGGAGCAGCGATTGATTTCATCAATATATATGGAATCGATAAGATCCGTGAACGGGAAATGAATCTTATTGAAATATTTTATAAAAAAATTCAGAAGATCCAAGGAATTAAAATTTATCATGAAAATCAATTGGATCTGACAAAACAAACCGCCATTTGTTCGATCAATCTGGAAGAATATGATTCTGGAAGTGTCAGTGATGAATTAATGGAACGTTTCCAGATACAGACAAGGTCAGGTGCTCATTGTGCACCATTGGTACATGAACATTTCGGTACGATAGAGCAGGGAATGGTAAGATTCAGTTTTGGACATGAGACAACGATGGAAGAAATCAACCAGATAATAAATGCAGTTAAGATTCTTGCAGAAGAATAAAGAGGAAAAAGATATGATCATTGCAGTTGCAGGTTCCGGTGGAAAAACAACGAGAGTTTATAAGTTAGCACAGTATTATAGAAGTCTTGGAAAGAAAGTCTTTGTCACAACGACAACTCATATGAAAAAGGAATCCGATACCGTGATCCCTGAAAATATAGAAGATATTCGAAAGCAATTAAATGAAACCGGATATTGTATGGCGGGAATGCCTGCGACGCCAGAAGATGCGTTAGTACAAAAAATCGGACCATTACCAGAAGATTTCTATGAAACTGCAGTAAAAGAAGCAGATATCACGCTGATAGAAGCCGATGGTTCCAGGGGAATGCCGGCAAAGATTCCAGCGGATTATGAACCAGTGATCCCTGAAAATATCGATGAGATTCATATTGTGATCGGAATGTCAGCACTTGGGAAACCAGCCAGCAAGGTTGTTCACAGACTTTCCTTAGCGGATAAGGATTTAGAAATTATAGAAGATACGATCCTTACACCGCTGCATTTACAAAAATTACTGAAGAAAGGATATCTAGGGCCATTGAGAGAGCAATATAAAGATATAAAAATCAAAGTATATCCAGGACAGGCAGATACACTATATCAAAGAGTGATCGCTCGATTCTTACAGGAAGAAAAAGATGTCACACAGATCAAGGAAGATTGGTTTAAAATTCAGCCGAAATTAGTTATCTTCGGGGCTGGACATGTAGCGATCCAATTACTCCGGATTGCGAAATTTTTAGATTTCTACACGATTATGATCGATGACAGAGAGGAATTTGCAGATCCAGAGAAACTATCACGAGCAGATGAAGTTTACTGCAGAGATTTTCATGACATAGAAGATATTTTGCCAGAACAGGATAACGCATTTTATGTGGTTGTCACACGTGGACATGCAAATGACAGATTATGTGCAGAAACGGTATTACGAAGACCATATCTCTATCTTGGAATGATCGGAAGCAAAGGAAAAGTTGCAAAAACCTTCGAGACAATGAAAGAAGAAGGATACAGTGAAGAACAGATCAGTACGATCCATGCACCGATCGGATTAAAGATTGGTGCAAGAACGCCAGAAGAAATTGCGATCAGTATCGCAGCAGAGATGATCGCAATTAAAAATCACGAAACAGAAAGTACGATGAGTAAAGAACTTTTTGAAACAAAAGAATCAGGAGTGCTATGCATTATCACAAAGAAATCCGGTTCATCTCCACGAGGTGTCGGAAGTATGATGCTTGTCACAAAAGATAGAATCATTGGAAGTATCGGTGGAGGAAACTTAGAAAAAACTGTTATGGAAGAAGCACCATCAATGAAAGAGATTACAAGGAAAGAATACGATCTATCGAATGCACAGAGTGCAACACTTGGCATGATCTGTGGTGGTAAAAATGAAATATTATATGTTCCAGTATAAAAAGACAGAAAAAACAACACAGGAGTAGAAAATGGGAAAATACGATTTTGACGAAGTAATCGACAGACATGGAACAGATTGTTTGAAATACGATTTTGGAATGAAGAGAAAAGGAAGAGATGACCTGCTTCCTCTTTGGGTAGCAGATATGGATTTTCGTCTGCCAGATGAGATTCTTGATGAATTTCATAAAAGAATTGATCATGGGATTTTTGGATATACGGATCCCTTAGATGAATATTTTGATGCAATGAACCACTGGTTTTCAACAAGATACGGATATACGATCAAACCAGAATGGGTAACACTTGGAGCAGGAATCGTTTATGCACTTGGAACAAGTGTTAAGGCATTTACCGAAGAAGGAGATGCCATGATGGTTATGCAGCCAGTGTACTATCCATTTAGTGAAGTTATCAAAAATGATGGAAGAAAACTGGTAAACTGTCAGCTTCGTTATGAAAACAATCGTTATTCCATTGATTTTGAAAAAATGGAACAAATGATCAAAGAAGAAAATGTAAAAGCACTGATCTTCTGCAACCCACACAATCCAGTAGGAAGAGTCTGGACAAGAGAAGAAATGGAAAAAGTCGCAGAAATCTGTTTAAAATACAACGTAATCTGGATGGTTGATGAGATGCATTGTGATTTTATTTTTCCAGGACATGAGTTTACAAGCTGTATGAATCTGGATAAAAAATTTCAGGAGATCATTGCACTTTACAGCTCGCCTGGAAAGACATTTAATGTTGCAGGATTACAGCCAGCAAATATCATTATTCCGAACAAAGAATTAAGAAAAAAATATCAATGGGCTAATACACAGGCAGCTTACAGTCAGGGAAGCTTAATGGGACAGCTTGCTGTGAAAGTATGTTATACAAAAGGTGCTGACTGGGTGGATGAATTGGTAGAATATATATATGAAAACGTAAAGTATATGAGCCGATATGTAAAAGAGAACTTCCCAAAAGCAAAGATGGTAGAACCAGAAGGGACTTATTTGGTATGGGTTGATTTCTCAGGATATGGATTCAGCAATGCAGAATTAGAACATTTAATGTTAGAAGAAGCAAAATTGTGGCTGGATTCTGGAATCATCTTTGGACCAGAGACAACTCAGTTTGAGCGTTTCAACGTTGCGTGTCCACGAGTGATGGTTGAGCAGGCACTGACACAGTTAAAAAATGCACTGGATAAGCATCTGGCAGAGAAATAAGACAGATTTATCTGGATATATATTAAGATTGAGAGGAAAAGAAATGGAGAAACAAAAGAAAAATCTAGGATCTGTGGCCTTTCTTCCACTGATCGTATTTCTAGTATGTTATGTAGGATGTGGAATTACATTTACCTTGATGGGAGCAGACGACCCATTTGGAAAATTTCCACGTCATGTCGCACTTTTGGCAGGATGTGCGGTAGCACTTCTTTTAAACAGAAGTATGGATGTAAAAGATAAATTAAATATTATGACGACAAACATGGGAAGTTCTGGAGTTATGATGATCGTTTTGATCTATCTGATGGCAGGGGGATTTCAGGGAGCAGCAGCGGCAATGGGAGGAAAAGATTCTGTTGTTAATCTATGTCTTCATGTGATTCCAGTAACATTTTTGATTCCAGGTGTATTTTTAATGTGCTGTTTTATTTCTACATCAATAGGAACATCCATGGGAACCATTGCAGCAATGGCACCAATCGCGATCAATGTGGCACAGGGAGCACACTTAAATGTTGCGATCGTTGGAGCAGCAGTAATCGGAGGTTCTTATTTTGGAGATAACCTTTCCATGATCTCTGATACAACGATCTCAGCAGCAGAAGGATGCGGTTCTGAGATGAAAGATAAGTTTAAGATGAACTTCTTTATCGCATTACCGGCTGCGATCGTGGCAATGATCCTTTATTCAGTGGTCGGAGGTACTGGAAGTGGAGCAATCAAGGCAGGAAGTTACAATATCATTGAAGTCCTTCCATATCTTATTGTTCTTGGAGCAGCATTGATGGGGATTAACGTTGCAGTTGTACTTTTTGTAGGAATCCTTTCTGCAGGTATTATCGGACTTTGTGTGGGAAGCTGCGGATTCTTTGACTGGATTCAGGCAATTGGAAATGGTATGAGTGATATGTTTAGTATCAGTATGGTTGCGATCTTGGTATCTGGAATCATTGGTATTGTTCGCGAATATGGCGGAGTTGAGTGGCTGGTAGGAGCGATCAGTGGCAAGATCAAGAACAGACGCGGTGCAGAATATGGAATCGGGCTGATGTCAGGAATTCTTTCCGCGGCAATGGTAAATAACACGATCGCTATTATTGTTACTTGTCCGATCGCAAAAGAAATCGGTGAAAAATACAAGATTGCACCAAAGAGACTTGCCAGTCTGGTAGATATTTTTGCCTGTGCATTTATCTCATTGATGCCACATGATGGAGGTATGTTAATGATCACGGCACTCGCAGATGTGTCACCACTTAATGTGTTAAAATATTCATTTTATATGTTTGGATTGATCATTGCTACTTGTGTGACGATACAGTTTGGATTGATGGATGAGAAAAATTAGATTGTAATACAGAAGTGTATTGAATATTCATAAAAATAGAAATAGAGATTGAAGTATGAAAAATGAATGCCATTGATGGTATTTTGTACTCCAATCTCTATTTTTTATTTATTTTAAAACAAACACCATATAACAGTTGACAACAGTTTGATGCTGTTATACACTGTTTATAAGTGAAGGAGGATGATACAAAATGAAGATCATAATCAACACATCATCCATGGTTCCAATCTATGAGCAGATCATAGACCAGATCAAAACAATGATCCGAAAGCAAGAATTAAAGCAGAATGACCAGCTGCCATCTGTCCGGGCATTGTCAAAGGAATTAAAGATCAGTGCTTTAACGGTAAAGAAAGCTTACGATGAACTGGAAAAAGAAGGCTTTACAGTAACGATTCATGGAAAAGGCAGCTATGTGACAGCGGCGAACACGGAGTTGATGATGGAAGAGCAAAAGAAGGAAGTAGAACAGGACTTAGAACAAGCAATTCTAAAAGGAAGGCGTTTTGGCATCAGTGATGAAGATATCAAAACCTTGTTTGAGTTAATATTGGAGGGATAAGGTATGTTAAAAATTGATAAATTAAAGAAACAATATAAGAATTTCACCCTCAACTGTTCCATGGAAGTAAAAGAGGGCATGATCACTGGGTTTGTAGGTCCGAATGGATCTGGAAAAAGCACAACTTTAAAGGCAGTGCTTGGATTGATTTACATAGATGGAGGAGATATTCAGATTTTTGGAAAGAATGTCAAGGATATAAAACCAGAGGATAAGGAACAGATCGGTGTTGTACTTTCTGATTCTGGTTTTAGCAGATATCTTACAGTAAAAGACATCAAGGATATTCTAAAAAATACATATGAAGCATTTGATGAACAGTTATTTACAAACTATATAGAGAAATATCAGTTGCCAACAGACAAAAAACTAGAACAGTTTTCTGTTGGAATGAAAGCAAAATTAAAGTTAATTACAGCAATCTGCCACAAAGCAAAACTATTAATCTTAGATGAACCAACGGCAGGGCTTGATGTCATGGCAAGGAATGAGATGCTTGATATGTTAAGAGATTATATGGAAGAAGATGAAGAACGTTCGATTCTTGTAAGTTCTCATATATCAACAGATCTTGAAACCTTATGTGATAATATTTATATGATCAATGAAGGAAATATCATCTTGCACGAAGAAACAGATCGGTTATTAAGTAATTATGCGATCTTAAAGGTTGATGAAGAACAGTCAAAAACACTAGATCCACAATATATAATAAAAATGAAGAAAGAATCCTATGGATATGCATGTCTTACAGACCAGAAACAATTTTATCTGGAGAATTATCCAAAGATCGTGGTAGAAAAAGGAACGATCGATCAGATCATTACATTAATGATACAGGGGGTGTAGAAGATGAAAGGATTATGGACAAAAGACATCAGATTAATCTCATCACAACAAAAAAATCTGGCAGTGATCTGGCTAGTTGCAGCAGGAATCTTAATCGCTACGGATCAAATATCATTTGCAATTACCTATACGTCTGTGATTACAATCATGACAGCAATCAGTACGATCAGTTACGATACATTTGATAATGGCAATGCGTTTTTATTTACGCTTCCATTTAGCAGAAAAGAATATACAAGAGAAAAATATCTGTTTAGCCTCTTTTGGGGAATGATAACAGTCATTGGAGGTATATTGTTAGTAGTCATCGTTACAGCAGCAAAAGGTACATTGTTAACGAGGTCAGAAGAAATTGTGATGACAGTCTTACTCAATATTCCAATGCTATTGATTTTTCAATCAATGGCCCTTCCTTTTCTATTAAAATATGAAGCAGAGAAGGGAAGAATCGCGTTAGCAGCTATGATCGGAGGGATTGTTTTTGTTGTTATCTTCTTTTTCAAAATGTTTGAAACGGCAGGGATTGAGCTGATTGACATCGTGATGAATCAAATGTATTTAAAAAATATTACACTATGGGCTTCTATCTATATAATTTCCATTGTCATTTGGTTCCTGTCATTGAAAATAGCTGAAGGAATTATGCTAAAAAAAGAATTTTAATTTATTAGAAAGATGAATAATATAAACAAAAGTAGTTGTATGAAACAAAAATGTTTGGTATAACTACTTTTTTTCGTTTCTCCCTCATATGAGGGAGAACAATTCCAGGAATCAGACTATAGTAAAGTTATCAAAAGGATAGCGGATATGAAAGGAAGGAGCAGCAGTAAAATGAAAGTATTTGAACCGTTTAAAATCAATCAGATGGAGCTTAAAAACCGTATGGTCGTATCAGCAATGGTAACAAACTATTGTTCTGAGGATGGAATGGCAACAGAGAAATTTATTGCCTATCATGAACATAAAGCAAAAGGTGGATGGGGACTGATCATCACAGAAGATTATGCAGTGACACCAACTGCAGGTGGAAAGATCGCAGCACAGATTTATCATGCAGGAAGAGAGACAAGCAGTGCGATCACAGGAGAACAGCCAGTCGGACCTTCCGCGTTAAAAGATCCAACAATGCCAGAGACACCAAGAGAAATGACAGTAGAAGAAATTCATGAACTGGTTGAGCAATTCGGAGATTGCGCAAGAAGAGCAAAAGAAGCTGGATTTGATGCAGTTGAAGTTCATGGGGCACATGGATATCTGATTGGAGCATTTGCCTCTCCTTTTTCCAATAAGAGAAGTGATGAATACGGAGGAACGATCCGAAACCGTGCAAGATTTGCAATGGAGATCATTGAGAATATTAAGGAAAAATGCGGAAAAGATTATCCAGTTTTATACAGAATGTCAGCGGTTGAATATGTCCCAGGTGGATTAGAAATCGAGGAATCTAAGATACTTGCAAGACTGGTAGAGGAAGCAGGAGCAGATTGTATTCATTGTTCACAGGGTGTTTATGCATCCACATATGTGATCATTCCACCATCTGTTGTTCCAAGAGCAGCATATGTAGAAAATGCAGCAGAGATCAAAAAAGTGGTAGATATTCCAGTGATCGCAGTAGGAAGAATCAATGATGTTGAAATTGCAGAAAGTGTTTTACAAGCAGACAAAGCGGATCTTGTAACAATGGCGAGAGCTTCTCTTATCAAGGAGACAAATTGAAATCATAAATAGTGAAAAACTTTTAGAACATTGTACTCTGGGAATGAGAACAAGCATTTAAAATCTTTATTTTATTATAAAACTAAAGTTAAAATCCAATACTCATGAGCAGTCACTCATACCTACAGCTTATCAATAAACAAAATTTAAATATATAAAAAATAGATTGTTTCCCTTGGACCATATGAGCTCGTCGGCACTTAATGAGCAGTGACGATTCATCGTCGCTGTCGAATTTAGTGTCCGCTACGTGCGAATCTGAACGAGAGTGGGTCCAAGGGAAACAATCTATTTTTTATATATTTCCACAAATTTTATTTATTCATAAGTTTTTATTTATTAGGGATCAATACAATATCTTCCCCAGCTTTTCTTCTCTGATATAACTCAGCAGTTGCTGTAAGTAATACATCAGAAGAAGAGTTTAAGCAAGTTTCAACAGAATCCTGTACTACTCCGATGATGAATCCAACACCAACAACCTGCATGGCAACATCATTTGAGATACCAAATAAAGAACATGCAAGAGGGATCAACAGCAGGGATCCACCAGCAACACCAGAAGCACCACATGCAGAAACAGCAGCTAAGACACTTAAGATGATTGCTGTAGGAATATCAACAGAGATACCCATTGTATGAGCAGCTGCAAGAGACATAACTGTGATCGTGATCGCAGCACCATCCATGTTGATCGTAGAACCAAGAGGGATAGATACAGAATAGTTATCTTCATTTAATCCCAGTTTTTCGCAAAGAGCCATGTTCATAGGAATGTTTGCAGCAGAACTTCTTGTAAAGAATGCTGTTAAACCACTTTCTTTTAAGCATTTTAAGATCAGTGGATATGGGTTTCTGCGAAGCATACTAAATACGATGATTGGGTTTGTTACAAATACAGTAAATAACATACATCCAACTAATAGGGCAAGAAGTTTACCATAATCAGTAAAGATGCTTAATCCGTTTGTAGATACAGTGTTATATACAAGTCCAAGAATACCAAATGGAGCACAGTTGATGATCCAGTGTACAGCTTTTGTAACTGCAGCAGAGATATCATGAAGAGCTTTTTTAGTTCCAGGAGTTGCAGCTTTTAATGCAAGTCCAAAAACAACAGCCCATGCAAGGATACCGATGTAGTTTGCTTTTACAAGGGAATCAACAGGGTTTGATACGATATTCATTAATAAGTTCTTTAATACTTCTAACACACCCGTTGGAGGAGCGGCTTCAGATGTAGCAGCTTTTCCAAGACGTAATGTGATTGGGAAGAGAAAACTTCCGCATACTGCGACAACAGCACCAATAAAAGTTGTTAGCATATAAAGGATGATAACAATACGCATATTTTTTGCACCGTTGCTCTTAGAATTTGCTAAAGAAGCAATGACAAGTACAAATACAAGGATTGGGGCTACAGCACGAAGAGCACCAACAAATAAATCTCCAAGTAGAGCAAGCCCTGTTGCTTTTGGAGCAGCTACACCAAGAATAGCACCGATGATCAGACCGATTAAGATTCTTACGATCAGACTTAAGCTATTCCACTTTTGTAATAAGTTTTTCATTTTAAAAATTCCTTCTTTCATTATTTTTTTATTTTTAAGTGATATTTTGATACTTACATCATATTTTCTTAAAAATAAAGAATCAATCTCATCTATTATATTTACTTTTGTTCCTTAAGTCAATACAAAATGTCTTTTTTACAGAAATGAATGTCTTTCTAGTGCGGACACGCAAAAATCTTTTCACAATGAAATATTGACACTTTACGCATTTGATTTTACAATAAAACATAAGAGTATAGATCATAAGAGAAGACGTACAAAGTCTATACGGAAAGCGGAAAAGGAGAAAATAATGAAACAGGTAATATTAACAGGAGACAGACCAACGGGACGACTGCATGTTGGACATTATGTAGGATCTTTAAAAGAACGAGTGAGACTGCAGAATTCTGGTAAATTCGACGAAATTTATATCATGATCGCTGATGCCCAGGCATTAACAGATAATGCAGAACATCCAGAGAAAGTAAGACAGAACATTATGCAGGTAGCACTTGATTATCTTGCATGTGGGTTAGATCCAGAGAAAGTCAATATCTTTATTCAGTCTATGGTACCAGAACTTACAGAACTGTCTTTCTACTATATGAACTTAGTTACAGTTGCAAGAGTGCAGCGTAACCCAACAGTAAAAGCAGAGATCAAACAGAAGAATTTTGAAGCAAGCATTCCAGTTGGATTTTTCACATATCCGATCAGTCAGGCAGCAGATATCACTGCATTTAGAGCAACGGTCGTACCAGCAGGAGAAGATCAGATGCCAATGGTAGAGCAGTGCAAAGAGATCGTACACAAGTTTAACTCTGTATATGGAGAGACATTAACAGACCCACAGATCGTACTGCCAGACAATCAGGCATGTTTAAGACTTCCAGGAATCGACGGAAAAGCGAAGATGAGTAAATCTCTTGGAAACTGTATTTACTTATCTGATGAACCACAGGATATCAAGAAGAAAGTAATGTCCATGTTTACAGATCCAAATCATTTAAGGGTTGAAGATCCAGGACAGGTAGAAGGTAATCCAGTATTTATCTACTTAGATGCGTTCTGTAAACCAGAATACTTTGAAGAATTCTGGCCAGAATACAATAACTTAGATGAATTAAAAGCCCATTATCAGCGTGGAGGACTTGGAGATGTCAAAGTGAAGAAGTTCTTAAACAAAGTGCTTCAGGCAGAATTAGAACCAATCCGCGAGAGAAGAAAGATGTGGGAAGCAAAACTTCCAGAAGTTGCAGAGATTCTTCAGCAGGGAACAAAAGCCGCAAGAGCAAAAGCACAGGAAACAATGAAAGATGTGCGTCATGCGATGAGAATTGATTATTTTAATGAAGAAGGATTATTTTAATTTTGGATCATATATTTTTAAAGTAAAGCATGACAAAAGGGTCTGCATATCCGTAGGATAGGCAGGCCCTTTTTTAACTTTATATCATAGGAAATTCCGATGAAATACCACGATAAAATTAAAATACAAAAGAACAAGAAAAGGAGGTAGCAGCTTATAAAGAACAGGATGAAGATGTATTAAGTTATGCTTTATTCCATCAGGTTGCTACAGAGTATTTTAAATATCGCGATGCACAGGAAAAGAAAGTTGATGTTACAGAAGGAAATGAAGAAGCATACCCTGTATAAAATATAGTTTGATAAACTGAAGTTATTGATAGAATATTTAAAAATGGTTATCTGTCTGCGACGCGCTCTCGCTCGACTCACACGTAGCTGTACTAAGCTCCTGAATGGTCTTTACGACCATCCACTCGCTAAGTGCAGACGTGTTCCTACGGTCGCCGACAGATAACCATTTTTATAATATTCAATAAATTCAGTGATCGAAACCACTAGTGGGTGTGTATGTTGAAGGTTAAAGCCTAACAATAAAAAGACCGCTCACAAATCTTGTGAGCGGTTGCTTTTCTGAAAAGAGAGGATTAAAAAATATATATGAAAAACTATGTTTTAAGTATATCAAAATCTCATCTTCATTCAATATACAAAGTATGAACAATTCTAAAGAAAGTATAAACAGTTCTAAAATATTTGGGAGTAAGTCTCTAGTTTAGTCTAATTTTATTATTATATTTTTTATGGTATAATATCTTTCATACAAAAAGGAAAACGAGGGAATTATGATGAGAATAAATATTGCAATATGTGATGATGAACAGAAATCTTTACAGATGATTCAGAAAGAATTATATCATATAGCTGACAAGTTAAAGATTGAAATTGAAACTTACGCTTATAAAGAGGGAAAGAAAGTATTAGATTTAATTTACAATGAAAAAGAAGATTTTGATGTTTTATTCCTAGACATTGATATGCCAGATGTTTCAGGACTTGAGGTTGCAAAAAAATTAAGACAGAAACATTTAGATATCATATTAATTTTTATTTCAGCACATGAACAGTATGTGTTTGAATCGATTGAATATAATCCATTTCGATATATTCGAAAAAACAGAATCGAAAAAGAATTAATGCCATGTTTGAAGGCAGCATACCAAAGACTTGAGGAAATGCAGGATTCTTATATGATTGTGAAAACAGAAGAAGCGGAAGTTCGAGTGAATCATTCAGATATTATGTATTATGAAACAACGGCAAGAAAGATTGGAATTCACTTAAAGAATGGAGAAGTATTACTTGTGCGGAAAACAATCAAGGAATTATACAAAGAATTAAATGATGAACATTTTATCAAAATTCATAGTGGCTGTGTTGCAAATGCTAAATATATTGGTAAATATTCGAATCATGATATTACATTGGATAATGGAGAGCAGTTGATCGTAAGCAGAACCAGAATAAAAAATGTGAAAATGACATTAATGAATTATTGGGGTAATCAGGTATGACAGTATTTTTTTGGATTATAGAATATATCGCAAGTTTTATTGAAATTCTTATGTGCTGTGTTTTTTGTGGAATTTTCCTGACAAAAGAGGAATTCAGTGATCGAAAATATTTGGCATTTGCAGGGTCAGCACTTAGTGCATTATTGATCGCAGGATTAAATAAAATAGAGATATTTTCATTTGTTAATTCCATACTCGTTTTATTTGTAATTATATTGTTTCAGCTGTTTTTATATAAAGCGAAAATAGGATTATGTATTGTATTTCCATTGATATATGCGGTAATTTTAGCTGCCATTGATTTTGCGGTTTCATATTTTTCAGCATTGATCTTACAAGTAGATGCAAACTATTTATTGAATCATCAAAATTTTTCAAGAATTTTGTGCATCTTGATGTCAAAGTTTCTGTTGATATTAACAGTAGTCACAATACGTAAGTTATTGAGAAAATCAATAATATTTATAAAAAAATATATAGTTATTATGTGTATTTATTCTGCGTTTCTATTAGTTTCACTTCATATTATGGTGGAATTGAATATAAAAAATAGAAGCCCTGAAACAGAATTGTTTCTTGTAATATTTTTTATTACTTCTATATCGATTGAACTTTTGGTGCTTTATTTTATCATAAAAACAGGAGAAAGTTATGAGCAACAGCAGAAAAATGAATTAATCGACATGAAAAATACCATGCTTCAAAAATCGTTAGATGAAACAGAGCAGGCATTTCAATTATGGCGAAGAAGTGTCCATGATTATAAAAATCATGTCATAGCATTACGACAACTTGCAGCAGATGAAAATATGGAAGGCATAAAAGAATACCTGAATTGTGAAAATGAATTAATTCAGAAAAAGATGTTTTACATAAAAACAGGAAATTCTGTTGTGGATGCAATTGTTAATACAAAACAAAGGTTGTCAGAGGAAAAAGGTATCACATTTATAGTAAATGCAGCAATTCCAAAGAAGTGTTGTGTAAGAGAAATAGATATGTCAAATATATTAGGGAATTTGATTGATAATGCCATGGAAGCAAGCCAAGGGGAAGAAGAACCATATATTGATCTGACAATCCGACAGGAGAAAACATTTCTTGTAATTAAGATCATCAATCAATATAGCAGAGATTTTTCTGAAAATTTAAAGACAACAAAGAAGAAGCAGGAGTTTCATGGAATAGGCATCAGAAGTGTAAAAAGCATTGTTACAAAATATGAAGGAGAGTTTTCGATTGATAAAAAAGGCACCGAGGTGGTTGTCAAAATATTGATTCCAAATTAAATAAAGGATATGAGTAAAATGTCGGCTAGATACCGGCATTTTTATTTTGTGCAAAATAATTTAGCGTTCTTTATGAAATAAAGATACAAAATAAACACAAAAACATACAAAATAAACAACATTTTATTTTAAATATAATTTACATGATAATATTTAATTGCGTAGTGGATAAGGCCTTAAAAAGTGCAAAAATGAAAATGGAATTCCATAAATAGTATTAGAGAAAAGGGGGAGAGAAAAGAGGTAATGAATATTATTGAATACGAATAAAAAATTAGCAGCTTTTTCTACTCATGAAGCATGTGGAAAAACGAATGTTGTAAAATATAAAGCCGAAATATTTTAAAATAATTTCAAAGTGGGGGCATATAGGGAGTGCTCCCACTTTGTATAAAAAGGAGCATATATGAAACGAATCGGGTGTATATTATTGATTTCAACAATTATATTAACAGGTTGTAAAACAGGAAATAAAAATAAGAATGATAAAGAAAATAAAACAGCCGTAGAAAATAGATTTGAGAAAAAAAATGAAAATATTGAAAATGTAAAAAAAGAGTCTAGCGGACAGATTTCTTTTGGATATCTTAATGAGAAGAAAGATGTCTATGAGTACAATGGAAAAGATGTAGAAATACCATTTTATCTGGAAAATCAGGGAAATAAAAATGAAAGTGTAGCAACGATAGGATTGTTATTGTTCGTTGATGGAAATATACAGGATTATAGAATAGAAGCAAATGGCAAAATACAAACAATGCAAAAAATCACATTAAAACCAAAAGAAAGAAAAGAGTTTAAACTGATATTTAAGCCAGTATCAGGTAAAAAAGGAGACAAAGTTGGAGTGATTCCAGCAACGATATGGAATCCAGACAGTTTACCAAATGAAAAAAATCCAAGTTGGGGAAATAATCAACAGTTAAGTGCGAACGTTCCATTAGAAATTAAAATGAAAAGTAATGGAACGAATCAATTAAAGGCAACGAAGAAACATGTAAAAGTAAGTGATATACCAGAAGAAATTTTAAACGATTGGAAAAATACATATGTAAGTGATGAATATGATTCTTTAGATACATCTGTAAACTTTGAGATGGAATCAAGTGTCAAGGACAAACAGATTTTATATGGAAAAAATAGAAAGGTTCCAATCACTTTGAAATTGTATGGTGGAGCAAGTGTGAATGAGAAGATTACAATTTTTATCAATAATAAACCAGTAAAAATTGATAAAAAAGATTATATAAAAGTGAAAACTCAAAAAGGGAAAATGATCACAGTTACTGCAAATTTAGATCTTTCAGGATATGACCGGATCAATTCAATTTATGCAATTGTTATGACGAGCGAAGGAGATTATAAAATACAGGATATTTCTAAAACGGACAGTTTACTCTTGATCAATAAGTAAATAGATAAGTAGAGGTAGGAATCAATGAAGAAAATAATTGTTTGTATGATCTGCATTTGTATTGCACTGGCAGGGTGCGGGAAAGAAAAAAGTGTAGTGAAAGAAAAGAAACAAAAAGAAGTTTTACGCTTAACAACAAAAGGAAAAGAATTGGTTTTGAAAAATCTGATGAATTATAAAGTTGTGAATAAATATAAACTAGGTAAAAAACAGTGTACAGGTTCTATCATAGAACTTGATCAAGGATATTGCGTACAAATTTATGAAGCAAACAGGGAATTGAAAAATCAAGTAATTCAGGGTGCTGTGGTAGAAGATACACCAGATGAAAGTGAAATTGTAAAGGCTTCTATAAAACTCTTTGATAAAAAGCTCAAAGAAACAGATACCGTTGATATTACTAGATTGGCAAAAGAAAGAAAAGATGAAGATTTTTTAATGACCAGTTTTACAGTAAGTCCAGATGGTACGAAGATTGCATGGAATACTGGAGAAAACATCTTGTGTTATAACAGAGAAACAAAGAAATTTACAAAATACAACCAGATTACGAAGAAAGATATTACAGCAGAAAATATTATATTTGCAGGAAATGATAAGTTAGCATTTTATGGAACGAAGGGAGAAAGTGAAGAAGATACTTGTTATGGATATTTCGATTTAAAGAATAAAAAAATACATACATTTATTGAGAAAAAATATGAAGCTTTTTCTTTAAATGTAGATAAGAGATATATTTGGATCAATGATGGAGAAAATCCAAATACGAAAACAGCAAGTGGAAAAGTACCAGTCATAGATACCAAGACAGGGAAAAATCATTTGGTTCATCTTGATGGTATTGAGAGTGCAAAAGCAAGGATCACAGAAGATGGAAAATATATGATTGCAGCCAGTCAGACAGATGAAAAAAGTTTCCGTGTAAGGCAATATGATATTAAAAATGAAAAGGTTTTGAAGGAAAAGAAATACGATTTTCATAAATCCGTTCATGTCAATGACATTATTTCCATCAATAACGGAAAATCATATGGAATTATTTATAGTACGGATCAAGGAGATAAATTAGAAGAGTTTGAATTGCGATAATCATTGGAGAAAATTATGAAATTATTGTTAGATCATGTAAGTAAAAAATATGGGAACAAATATGCACTAAAAGATTTGAATATAGAATTTAGCGATGGTGTTTATGGCATTTTAGGAGCAAATGGTGCTGGAAAAACGACTTTGATCAGTATCATTACAGGAATTCTGCAGCAAACATCTGGACAGGTAAAACTTGATGGCAGTGATATAAAAGATATGGGAACAAAATATCTGGATAAAATAGGATATCTTCCACAATATCCGCAGTTTTATCCAAACTTTCGGGTTAAAGAATTTCTTATGTATATGTGTAGTATCAAAGACATTCCACAGAAGAAAGCAAAAGAAATCTTGCCAGAGATTATGGAAGAAGTAAATCTTTGTGATCACATGAATAAGAAAATCAAAGAACTATCCGGAGGAATGAGACAAAGACTTGGAATTGCGCAGGCAATCTTAAATGATCCCAAAATTTTGATTTTAGATGAGCCAACTGCAGGACTTGATCCGGGAGAGCGAATCAGATTCCGAAATATTATCTCTAATATAGCCAAAAACAGAATGGTGCTTATTTCTACACATATCGTATCAGATATAGAATATATTGCAAATCAGGTTGTGATTCTACAAGAGGGAAAACTTAACAGGATGGGTACCGTAGAAGGACTGTGCAATGATATTCAGGGAAGTGTCTGGAAAGTCAATGTAGATGAAATGACTGCAGAAGAATTGATGAAAAATTATTTGACATCCAATATAAAAAGAGTTGATGAAAATGTACTTATGCGGATCATTAGCAAGAACAAACCGATAAAAAATGCCAGAATGTCAGAACCGCAGTTAGAAGATGTGTTTTTAACAGTATTTTGTGAGCAGGCAGGGATATAATATGAAAATTGTATTATTTGAATTTCGGAAAAATATTTTAAGAAAAACGATCATCATACCAATGGTCATTTTGCTGATCGTGAATGTAATGGTAATTTATGCACAGTACCGATTTCAAAATGATCCATTTTCCAGTGAGGTTAATCGGTATCATTCATCTGCTAGAGAATGGGAGTATTATAAAGAATTACATGCACAATTTGACGGTAAAATAACGGAAGAAAAACAGGATAAGATCATTAAACTCTATGATAATTTGAAAGAAAAAATAGACAATGCTGACTATCAAAAAGGATATACAAAGAGTGCAGGGACGGGATATATTTTTGGCGATTATTCGCTGATTGAAACAAATTTTTATCAACCGATCAAAAATTTAGTTTCCTATGCTGAGAAAAATAAGAAACTGGTAGATCAGGCAAAAGAAAATATAAAGTTTTATAAAAAAGCAGACAATCGATATGAACTTAAGAAGAATCAACATATTGTAAAGAAATATCAAGATAGAGTGATCTATGATTTTTATGATACAACAGGATTTCAGAAACTGCTTGATTATAATTTTTCAGATGTGATTCTCATGATTTTTTTGTTTTTATGTGCTTTGCCATTATTTTATCAAGAACAAATCTATGGGATGGAAGATATGATTCTGGCGACCAAAAAAGGCAGAAAAACATATGTTGCAGGGAAGTATATTTCAGTGATAGCAGTAATTATAATGTGTACGGTAGTGATTGCGTGTGTGAATTATATTGTATTTTACATAACTTACGGGCTGAAAGGATCTCAAATGCCCATATATGCATTAGAAGAATTCCAATATTCACCATATAATTTGACATTACTGCAGGCATATTTTGCTATACAGGGACTAAAATGTATGGCTTTCATTGTTGTAAGCACATTGATGTGTCTGATATCCAATATGACAAAAAACACAATGATGTTGTTTATCATATTTATTGGAGTGACTGTATTTGGATTATATTGTAGTGGATATATTTGTAGCGACAATGTACAAAAAGTAGTGATTGCAATTGCTAGTCCATTTTCATTGTTCAAAGGTTTTAATATTTTTAAATCACTGTATGAATTAGATTTGTTTGGTAACTTTGAATTAAGGATTAATGTTTGTATTGTAATACAGGTGATTTTTGAAGTGTTGCTGATCTGTATTTCTTACTATAGATATAAACATTCTAGCAACAGAAAGGAAAGCGTCAGGTAGAAAATATGTTGATGCAGGAAATTTATAAATTGTTTACAAAACAGAAAATATGGATATTTATTATGATTCTGCTGGCTGTAAGAATGGTATCTGTTTGTATAACTGGGTATGATTCTCATTATATGATCGATGAAAATGAAAAGTATTATAATGAATATCTGAAAAAATATGAGGGAAAGATCACAGATGCGAAACAAAAAGAGATAGAGAAAGAATATAAAAAGATAAATTCATCTAGTAATGAATTATTAGCATCTGAACAGAAAAATAAAGCATTTCAGGTGATTTATGACCAGTTTACATATGAGAAAGAAAAAGGCAGTGGATATATTTTAGAGACTAGAGGATGGCAAAGCATTTTAGAACATGATAGTTTAGATTTTTCCTTAATTATCTGTATTATCATTGTTATGACAGCACTTTGGGGAAATGAATATGAAACACAAATGGACATGATGTTAAGGTCTTGTAAAAAAGGAAAATATCAGACTCCGTTTGCTAAAGTAGTGTTAGGAGGTATTCTTTCGGTCGTATTATCAGCAATATTTCAACTCATTCAGATGATATACCTGGCAGGAAGCGTAGGATTTTCCCACGGGAATTATTCAATCCAGAGTTTGAAATTCTTTCAAAATTCTTCCTATCATATAACACTCAGATCTGCTGTAGTCACGATATTTATCATGAGATTGATTGGGGCAGTTCTGCTTTCTTTTATGATAATGTTAATAAACATATGGATCAAAAGAAAAACAATTAGCATGATCATAAGTATAGCAGCAATTGTACTGACATCGATCATCTTTCGAAGTGGCTCTATGATTTATGAGTTACCTTTACCATTAGGACCATTAAAAGCAGCAGGATATTTATGGGCATCTCAATTTGACGGTCAGTATGTTGGAAGCAAATTGGTCAAAGTCTGTACATTCAAAGAAATATCTCATGGAAGTTTTATAGCAGTCAATGCTATGTGTTTGGGTGAAATAATAATATTAGGTGTTTTATGTGTTATCTTTTTTTCAAAATGGAGAATAAAGAAAATTCATATTTATAAAAAGATGATGAGAATCATAACATTATGTTTCATTGCATCAACTTTATTTGCTACAGGATGCAGCAAAAGTACGAATCATAGGGAAGTTAGAGTTTCTATAAGCAAAGAAGATACGCAGGAAAAGGCAATATGGAATGGAAAAACGATCGAAATAGATGAGGATAATAACAATATTATATATACAGATGAAAGCGGAAAAAAGGAAAATCTTATCAGAGATGTATTTCCATCAAAATTAACAATTCAAAAGATATTTATATATGGAAATGAGTGTTACTATCTTTCTGAAAATGATGAGAGCAATGGCATATGTGTCAGGAAAATTAATCTTAAAAATTTTGATAACACGTTAGTCTATGATTCCACAGATGAAAATATCGAAAACTATTTTGGAATGATACAGAAACAAAAACAGTATGAGGAATATTTTAATGATGCAGAAGATACAAAATGGTTTTTTGTAGCAGATGGGTATATTTATTGGAAAAAGAAATATTATATTGCACAGGTCGATATAAAAAGTGGAAAGAAGAAGATTATTGCGGAGGGGGTATCAGATGACAAGATTACATATACAAAAGGAATATTAAGATATGTCGATGCAGATGGAAATACAAAAATATCTGGATGCAGATAGAAAGCAGAATCATTCTGCGAACACTTTTGCTATAACTTAAAACTATAACAAACCGCTAAATATATATATTTGAAATGATGATTTTGAAATGATATACTATATACAACTTAAAAAACAAGGCAAAAAGGAGACGACAGAAAATGAGTAAATTACAAGAGCCATTTCGATATGATTATGTAGGAAGCTTTTTAAGAACAGAAGAATTAAAGAAAGCAACAACACAATATAACGAAAACAAGATCACAAAAGAAGTATACGATAACATCGTAAATGAAGAGATTGCAAAATTAGTAGCAAAACAAAAAGAATTAGGATATCATGTGATTACGGACGGAGAGTTCAGAAGAACTTACTGGCATTTAGATTTTATGTGGGGATTTGAAGGTGTAGCACACGAACAGACAGGAAGTGGAGTACAGTTCGATGGAGAATTAGCTTCTTTAGAAGACACTTATCTGGTAGGAAAGATCAAAGCGAAAAAGCATCCATTTGTAGAATATTTCAGATATTTAAAACAGTTTGAAGATGAAAATACAGTTGCAAAATATACAATTCCTGCACCAGCACAGATGTTTCAGCAAATGATCGTTCCAACAAACATTGAAACGACAAGAAAATATTATGCGACAAATGAAGAATTGATTCAGGATATTGGTGTTGCATATCAGGATGTGATCAAACAGTTCTATAAGGCAGGATGCCGTAATCTTCAGTTAGATGACTGTACTTGGGGAGCGATCGTGGGAGATGCTGCGAAACAAAGATATAAAGCATTAGGAATTGATCTTGAAGATGTGAAGAAACAGCTGCTTACTGTGAACAACCTTGCATTAGAAGGAAGACCAGACGACATGGTAATTACATCCCATATCTGTCGTGGAAATTATCATTCTACATTCTTCACAAGTGGTCCATATGATACAGTTGCAGACTATGTATTTGCAAAAGAAAATGTTGATGCACTTTTCCTTGAATATGATGATGAAAGATCTGGAGGATTTGCACCACTTAAGAAAGTATCAGAAGACAAGAAAGTTGTCCTTGGTCTGATCACGACAAAGAAACCAGATCTTGAAGACAAAGAAAAAGTGATCAACAGAATCAGACAGGCAGCAAAATATATTCCTTTGGAAAGACTATGCCTAAGCCCACAGTGTGGATTTGCTTCTTGTGCGATCGGTAATAAATTAACAGAAGAAGAACAGTGGGCAAAACTAAAATTAGTGAAAGAAATTGCTGAGGAAGTCTGGGGAGAATAAGATTAGATCTTAATACCCCACAGAAACCAGAAATAACCCTTGAGGCGGTGCAGTAATCCCTGCATCGCTTCTTTTTGTACTTTCCAGTGCTTTTGTAATATCCTCTGGTTTTATTTTTCCACATCCAACTTCTACTAAAGTTCCAGTAAGAATTCGGACCATGTTATGAAGGAAGCCATTTCCTGTATAAGAGATCTGGATTTCTTTTTTTGTCTTTTTGATCTCGATGTTATAGATACTACGGACGGTAGATTTTTTCGTTTTCTTAATTGAAGAAAATCCTTTAAAATCATGCGTTCCGATCAGTAATGATGCAGCTTCTTCCATCTTTTTGATATCCAAAGTTTCCGGGAAATACCAAAGGTATTTACGTTCAAAAACATTCGATACACCAGGAATTGCAATTCGGTAAAGATAAGTTTTCTCTTTCGCATTTAAACGACTGTGAAAACGTTCGGAAGCTTCAGAAACTTCCACAATACCGATATCAGATGGAAGATATTTGGTAAGATAGTTTTTGATCTCATTAACAGACATCATACAGTCTGTATGGAAATTGGCAACCTGACCATAAGCATGAACACCAGCATCGGTACGGCCAGATCCATTGATATTGACATCTTCTCCAGTCATTTTTGATAAAACAGACTCTAATTTTCCTTGAATCGTATTCGCATTGGAATCACCGCCAAGCCTCTGCCAGCCCTGATAGCGGGAACCATCATATTCAATTGTTAATCTGATATTACGTTTCATATATGTATAAATCCTTTCATTGTAAAGATATGGTTGTTGTAAAACAAATTTATTATAGCGAATTTCTTAAAAAGTGGCAATAAATAAAAAAGAGAGGCGGTAGTTTACTATATATGGTAAAATTAAGATAAAACGCGGTGAAAGTAGAGAAAGAAAGGACAGGTTATCATGGAAATCAATCAAATGTTAAAAAGACAAGAACATTTTTTTCAAAGTCAGAAGACAAAGAAATACGAATTTCGAAAGAAATCATTATTGCGCTTGGAATGTGCGATCAAACAACATGAAGAAGATATGGAACATGCATTATATAAAGATTTAGGGAAATCATCTTTTGAGTCCTATATGGCAGAGATTGGCATGGTAAAAAGTGAACTTTCTTATGCAAAGAAGCATCTAAAAAAATGGATGAAAACAGAGCAGGTAAAAACACCGCTTGCCCAGTTTCCATCCCAAAGTTATAAGATCAAAGAACCACTCGGAAAGGTATTGATCATAGCCCCATGGAATTATCCAATTCTTTTATCCTTACAGCCGCTGATCGGAGCGATCGCAGCAGGAAATTGTTGTGTTTTAAAACCATCTGAACACGCACCACATTGTGCCAGTCTTTTAAAGAAGATGATTGGAGAAGTTTTCCCTTCTCATTACGTTGCTGTGATCAATGGAGGAGTAGAAATCAGTGAAAAACTTCTGGAACAGTCATTTGATCATATTTTCTATACTGGTGGAGAACGAGTTGGAAAGATCGTGATGGAAAAAGCATCGAGACATTTAACACCAGTGACTTTGGAATTAGGTGGAAAAAGTCCATGCATTGTAGAAGAAAGCGCCAATATTAAGTTGGCAGCAAAACGAATTGTTTTTGGAAAATTTTTAAACAGTGGGCAGACCTGTGTTGCTCCAGATTACATTTTCGTAGATAAAAAAGCAGAAAGTGAACTGATCTTCTACTTAAAATACTGGATCAATAAAATGATCGGGGAACATCCTTTGTCGAATAAAGATTATTCATCTATGATAAATCCGAGACATTATCAACGCATTATGGAATTGATGAAACATGAAAAGATCGTTGAAGGCGGTTATGGAGATATAAGACTTCGAAAGATCACCCCAACGATACTTGTGAATGTAAAAGAAGAATCCACGGTGATGCAGGAAGAGATTTTTGGTCCATTACTTCCTATAATGACATATGACAAATTAGAAGATGCAGTTTCGTATATCAGAGATCATAACAAGCCTTTGGCATTGTATTTATTTACAGAAAATGATAAAGTAGAACAAGATGTACTTTCACAGTTGTCTTTTGGCGGTGGCTGTATCAATGATACGATCATCCACCTTGCAACTCCATATCTAGGATTTGGAGGAGTTGGGAATAGCGGAATGGGGTCTTATCATGGGAAGAAAAGTTTTGATACATTTACGCATGAAAAGAGTATCATAAAGAAATCAGATAAGATTGATATTCCAGTTCGTTATATGCCATATAACAAAGCTAAAGAACAATTGATGAAATTTTTTCTAAAATTATAAGATAAAGGAGCAACTTTTATGGAATTTACAAATGTATTACCAGGAGTGAAATTGGTAAAACAAGATGAAGCTGGGAATGAGGAAGAACTTTTTGTTTCACAAAATGATCATGTGATCGTAAAGACATTAAATGGAAGAGAGATTAAAGGTATTTTTATGCAGATTGAATTTGCAAGATGCTTAGAAGAAGATGATATTGTACATGTGCATAAAGACAATGGGGAAAATGAAGGAATCCCGTTTGACACGATCGATGATATCATTAAAGGTTAAGAAAGAAAAAGAGGATTAAAATTTATATGGAAAATCAGAATCAGAATGTCAGTGCAGACAATATTTACAAGCTGAATGGCAGAGTTCCATTATCCAAGGCAATTCCATTTGGTCTGCAGCATGTGCTGGCAATGTTTGTATCCAATCTTGCACCAGTACTGATCGTGTGTAGTGCGGCATTTGTACATGGAACGAACGATCATTTGACAGGAGCAGAGATCACGCAGTTATTACAATGCGCGATGTTTGTTGCAGGAATTGGTACATGTCTTCAGTTATATCCGATCTGGAAGATCGGATCAAGGCTTCCGATCGTTATGGGAGTCAGCTTTACTTTCCTTGGAAGTCTATTAATGATCTGTACAAATCCAGATCTTGGATATGAAGGAATGGTTGGAGCCGTCATTGCCGGAGGTATCTTTGAAGGAATCGTAGGTTTAAGTGCGAGATACTGGAAACGTTTTTTAACACCCGTTGTTTCAGCTTGTGTTGTTATCGCGATTGGACTATCATTACTATCTGTTGGAATGAATTCCTGGGGTGGCGGAGATGGAGCCAAAGATTTTGGAGCATGGTATCATCTTTTTATTGGAGCATTTACATTGATCGTGTGCCTTGCAGCCAGATATATTTTAAAAGGTGTATATAAAAACTTAAATGTATTAGTTGGACTGATCTTAGGATATCTGCTTTCTGTTATCTTTACCGTTGCAGGGATTGCGCCCCTTGTTGATTTTTCTGGAATTTCAAAAACGATCGCTCAGGTTGGAGTTGTAAGTATCCCAAAGCTTGTATTCTTTACAAGTCATAAACCAGTATTTGATCTTGGGGCATTCTTTACGATTGCGATCGTATTCCTTGTATCAGCCGCAGAAACGACAGGTGCTACGACGGCTATTTGCACAGGTGCGATCGGGAGAGACATTGAGATGGAAGAATTGCAGGGATCACTGGCAGTTGATGGATTCTCCAGTGCAATTTCCGGATGCTTTGGCTGTCTTCCGTTAACATCGTTTAGCCAGAATGTCGGACTTGTCACAATGACAGGAGTTATCAATCGATTTACAATCTTAATGGGAGCACTGATCTTAATTTTAGCATCATTATTTCCACCACTTGGAGCATTCTTTAACTCTCTTCCACAGGCAGTGCTTGGTGGATGTACGGTTATGATGTTTGGTTCTATCATGTATGAAGGAATCAAGATGTTAAAAGAATGTGAGTTTGATGATCGCACGATGGTAATCGTATCTTTAGCATTTTGTATTGGAGTTGGACTAACACAGACATCAGGGAACTTTTTTGCGGCATTTCCGAAAGAGGTTGGAGATATCTTTAATGGGAATGCGGTTGCGGGCGTATTCGTAGTGTCATTGATACTTAGTTTGGTGTTGCCGAAGAAAACAAAATAAAATTACTATCTTGACAAATATAATAAAACATATATAAGATAGTGCATATGTAATTTTAGCAAATAACTATAAATATGTATCTAAAAAAGGAAATCTGGTAAGACCCTCGCAGAAAATGTTTACATCTTGGGTTCAAGGAATTTCTATATTACGCAATATGTGTGCACATAATTCGAGAATAGAACATTTAAACGCATAAAGTAATCTACGTTGCATAAAATATATATACAGACCTAATCAAGCTTTTATGCTCAACCCGATTAGGCTTTTAGCGAAGTGCCATTATAGGAAGCACTTCGCTTTTTTACTTTATAGGAAAGTTCGCCTTTGGCTCCTTTCCAAAAGAAAAATAGCCCACATAAAAGTGGGCAGAGCAAACAGATGATCATGGTTTTAGAAAATATAAAAACCTTCTTCACCAAAATCATCACCA